>Ga0126330_10000222_pt1 | contig 12395 bp, 10 predicted proteins | sample InaspJWI91metaG_FD_97004 | JGI IMG/M metagenome (GOLD analysis project Ga0126330, IMG submission 97004) | Marine gutless worms symbiont microbial communities from Oahu, Hawaii - Inanidrilus sp. 2 OAHU.JWI-91 metaG | ecosystem: Host-associated > Annelida > Digestive system > Unclassified...
TGTGATGAGTGAGTGTTCCCTAAGTGGGCGTGGTCAGGGTCACGTGAGCAATTTCTACATTGTGGACTTAGAAAATTTCGCCACAGCAAGTCGTCTGTATACAGGTGATATACACAACTCGACTGTCGTCGGTTTGTTTATGACACCTGTAAGACAGTGAAAGCGACTCGAATGCATCACGGTTGAGTGCACATGTTTATTACACATCGGCCCACCTTAATCCTCCAACTTCATAGCTTCGATTTGTTCAGGACTTGTCGTACAAGAGTTTCTGCACTGTGTGTGGCAATTGGCAAGATTTCAACTGACACGATGCATCGCGCTGTCCCTTGGCAATAGCTGAGCTTCTTATCCCCAGTTGAGGTCAGTTCTTTGATTTCCATTGAGTCTTTTGATTCTGTTGGTTAAGTGAAGGAAGGGCATCTGTCCAGTAAAAACCTGTACCATTTGTACACAATGATTCTGTTAACAGAACACCAGGAGGAATTTTAAGGGACCACCATATAACACAACTTAAACCGGAAATTAGCTGTTAGTCGATGGATGTTCATATACATGGCCTGTGGCTTTTTGTATTTTTCAGATATTTCCAATAAATGGCACCTGTGAGAATGCAAGGCGGCTGAAGATTGTGTTTGAGACAAGTAGTGATTTCTTTGGCCGTGTAACAATCTATTTGCTGAATGTTGTCGGAACACGTCAACTGAATCAACAAACCTCTTGATGTATCACTGCATCTAGTTTACTGTTCCGTTTTGGTTTATGTATATATTTTGTACAGCAGTGGGGTAAACAGATATAGCAGTTAGCAACCCTGCCTCACCACTATGGGAACTCACATGCCATATTGGATCACACAGTGTTACCTGCCACCTGGCAGACGTGACATTCCCGCCTTTACCCCAGCCGAAACTGGTACTCGATTTAGCGATACTGGAGCGATGCAAGGCTGAGTTAACCTAGGTCTTAGGCACTCCAATGAAGGTGCACGTGACCGCTCGCAATAATATTCGATCCTGGGATCTCTGACACTACAGTCGGACGCGCTAACCACTAGGCTACTGTGACCTACTGCTACCCAACAACAACAACAACCATTTAACGGCCTCTTTTCCAGGACAACCTGGGTAAGCCGGTACCAGAAAGGTAAAGCCAATCTGGATTTTATTGGAGCAAGAGACAGTGAGTGGCAGTGGCATCAGCTGGGCCATATGCAAGTCTGCACCTCGCTCCAGACAAGATAACCACGCCAGTACCCCGCGACTCTGTTCTTTACAGGCCGGATGCCCTTCCTGCCGCCCAACCAACAGCGTCAAAGCACTGAAGGCACAAAGGTGCACTACTGCTACCCAACCCATGAGTAAATACAATACACCAGTTTGCGTGCGGGCAATCCTGTCAGAAATTACCATGTCTATGAATGATGGGCCTGTATATGGAGGGCATATGTAGAGAAAGAAATTGCTAAGAGCTTTTCATTTTATCAGCTATTTGTTTGTTGCATGCAGCAATTACAATACTATAATTGTGATTATTGCCGTTGCTGTGAATTCTAGTCATGCACTGCTGCATACATATATGCATTACTTGTTTGTTGGAAGTATTGGCTTCTGCATTACTATTCGTAACTAGGTGAATTAAACCTCACTGCCTATATATGGAGGGCATATATATGGAGGCAATGTGTCTTGTCATTTGTGTATATCACCTGTATACAGACGACTTGCTGTGGCGAAATTTTGTAAGTCCACAATGTAGAAATTGCTCACGTGACCCTGTGTCTTGGGGCATTTCATGCCCATAATGCAGCTGAAGGTAGAGATGTATAGTTCTGTTCTCTAGATGTATGATCTAAATCTAGCAATAATTTAGTTTTTATTTACACTCTTATTTTTGGATAACTAGATGTCATTCAGTATGTAAAACCCTTGACGTTTCGGTGCGTTTTCATTTTGTGAATTTCACTAGCCCATCAAAACCGCAAATTTGAATGGCACGAATACCGACACTATACCAACTCTGATTGGCGTCGGTGTTGTAAACTTGCAATTGGCTCATCACTAAATGACTCGTTTACATGGTTTACAGTTCAGGGTGCTAGTAACCTGTGAGTTACATGTATGTCTAAAAAGTATCACTCAGACTCAGTACTAGTTGTTTTTGCTTGGAAAGAGATTCTTTGTGTGCTTTTACATTTATTGACGATTTGAAATTACATGAGCGTTGGAACCAGTCCCAACGCTCACGTAATTTAAAATCAAATTAAAGGCAATAAAATAAATTTGCATGCAAATTCGCCAACTTTTAAGGCAGCCATATTAACGGGTTTTACAGTATAGCACATACATCTGCTATTTAACCAATTCTTCTCTGATCCATTTGCCAAATTTCATAAAGCCACTCAACTTTTTGAGTTATCCTATCCAGACACAGACAAACAAATGAACAGTGGTGAAACCCCTGCCAAAATGGTGGAGGTAATTCTTCATACAACCATATGCAGTGCATCCCATACAGTAGTGAACCGCTATGTTTGCATCATACGCACGGCCTGGATGGACAACATCAAGATGTGGACAGGACACCCCGTGGAAGAGTCAATCAGAATGATATTAGACAGAGGTGAATTGAGAAAGTACGTCCATGGTGTGGCCAACCCTTGGATTGAGAACGGCTAAAAACCGAACATAACTTTTGCGTTACTACCACCTGTCCTTACAGATTTATTGATACTTACCTGTTACTCGCTAGCTGTTGTGTTGTGTTATCTGAAAACTATTCGTACTCTATTCTTTGAAAACACTGTAGAGAAGTTTGCTCGGTCATAAGAAAGCAATATGGGTTTTTATCATGAGCTTACAGTTATGAACAACTCATACGGCGCTGCTGTTGTAATCATGCAGATACGTTGAATAAGCTGGGAGCGTTCACGCCATTTCCGGCTTGATGCGGCAAAAATGGCGCAGTGTGTCGCACAAGTCAGAAACTGGTTGATTTCTGCCGGCTGCTGCATCATTACGGACCGAGCGTGAACGCGCCCGCGGTTTCGTTTTCGCCTGTGTGTGTCTGTGACTGTCTGTGTGCTCTAAAAGAATAACAGTCTGCGCTGTCAACACTAAAGTCGGCAGAGATATAGTTCAGGGAGGCCCTAGACAGGCACGGACCATGAAGTCGAAAGATCAAAGGATGGGTTAGGATTAGTGTCAAGGTTATGGTGGGTAGGCGAGAGGCGCTGATCTTATGTCGATAGGACTGCACTTTTTCTACTTCAACGTGCTTGATTACGTTACGACGGTGACGCCGCCGCGCTGCATCCACGGCGCCGGAGCCGGTGTGAACGCTGCTTTGGTTATGTTGCAAGTGAAATATTGTTAAGAGTCAAACCAACCATCTGAAGGACAACAGACATGTTGTACACTAAAATGAAACATTTACAGTTAAAATAATTAACGTTAAATTAATAACTGCAGACTGAATCAAATATACTATTTTCTTAGTATATTTGGAGCTAACAGACGGCCACTGAGACTGTATAAGTTGGTCGCATCAGGATTGGCAATAACAAACAAAACTGCAAACTGCTGCAAAACCTCCTATATCTGAGATGACGTTGTTTTAGGCCGCATCGACGGCATTGCGCGCAGTGCTAGATGCGGCCTATTACTATGTCGCAACGTAGCGTGGTCTGGGTGTCTATATGTTGGGCATACCGGTGAGCTGTGCCACAAAACAGCTAAAACCGATCGTGAGCCAGTCTGAGGAAAGGGCAGACTCGTGAGTGCCCAAAAATCTATTATTAGATGGGATCCAGATCAACCAAAGAAAGGAGCGCTTTAGTAGAGGACATAGGTTTAGCCGACAGTCCTTGCACGATGGATTCATCCAGTCCCAGTCTTGGCCATCGTCTTGGCGCTGGCTGTCATCTACGACAGGACGCAGCCAATACCATGCAGCCGCGGGCGTCGTGCGGCAGCGATGCGGCCTTTTGCTTCCAACATTTATTGAACGCTGGCCGCATAGTATGCAGTAAGCGTCTATGTAACGGTCGAGTGTCCGTCCGTCTGTCCCGTGAGATGTGGCCTAACAACCACGCTCGCGTAAAAGCGGCGGCAGATATCTATCGATGGAGCGTCGCTCACCGGCTATCTGCCGCCCGAGCTGCGACTGCGGCCAGCGTCATGCTGTGATCCGAGGGACGAGGATCGACGCAGACACTTGTTGATACTGGCTACTAGCTAGACGAGAGTCGACAGCTGTTTGAGCTGCGTGTCGTGGCTGTTTACGGTCTGTTTGCTGGCGTCGCGAGCTGGCAGGACCAGCGACGGCGGCGACTTGGTAGAATCACAACTGAAACTGTTTGTTTCGCTGCGTTTCTCCACGTTCCAGCAGTGGATGCTGTGAGCGGCCGTGATTATAACGCAGACGATTGCGGCGGTGAAGACGACGACGCACGTTATTGCCGAAGTGAACGTGTACTCCAGCACTGCGTACAGCATCAGCGCTGCCAACAGTCAAACACAATCTCCTGCATACCTTTGCTTCGTTGACACGCGCTACAAAATCGTGCTGTGTACAGAGCTTCACGATCTGTGCGATAAACTACAGTCGTCGAGCGTCGGAGCTCGGAGGTATTATCAACTTAGCTGACCGACAACAGCCCAGTTTTTCACGCTCTGAGCGTCCGCATTTCTCGAACTAAGTTGATGGCACGTTCGACGCGTGATATGCTGTGGCGAAATTTTCTGTCCAGAGTTTGGAGCAAAGTTCCAGACGGAAGTACCCTTGTTTTTGGAGGTACCTGAATTTCCTTAAAACAGGGTGTAGGATGGGTGGAAAGAAGCTCCCATGCCAAAAAGAAGCTCGATTCGTTCAACCGTTTCGATGGAACACCGACTTGTGACAGACACAGGTCCGTAGCTAGTACCCGCGCTAGCATAGCGTCGCGCGGGTTAACAAGTAGTCAAAGCAACTGGACATATCGCCGCCCACGCACGGATCATTCCATCGCATTCGCCGGGTGGTACCAGTGTCCACCCGCATCTAATACACGATTCGGCGGTTGGGCCCAAACGAGTCTACCTCATATCTTGATCGGTTCAGCCGTCTTTGCAAGGCTCAATGACCCACGTGAGTATTGAGTTACTTATGACGTCAGCAAGAGCATATACCTACGTTCAAATGTGCTGCGCAGTGAAGTCTTTCAAACATGACAATGTGCGACGTCAAATGCATCTTCTTTTAGATACAAATATTATACGGACTTATACTGAGTGCCTATCTCATTCCAACAATCTTACTAGATGCGTAAGAAAATGAAGCACAGTAATTGTAATATGACAGCATAAAGTTAACTGGCTATATAAATATAATACACGTGGTTAGCAACCTTCGTTATGCACTTTATCAGCCCTACACAGAAATTATCCAAAGAAAGTCTGTTTGGCATACCAAGTAAAAATACCGGTATTGACAAAAAGAGTCCAGCCGAGGCAGCCATTCGACTAGCGGAGCATTTTTCCAAGTAGCTGTACACCCTGTACAGACAGATTCCATTGTTATTGCACAGTAACCGGCACTGTAAAATTATGGTGTAATTTTACAGGTCAATCAGTACTGCTAATCAGAACGACACTCGTGACTGCTGCAAATGGTTACTGTTGCTATACTTTCCAACCGACTTAGATAATAGCAGTGACCACAGCGTCATTTTAAATGCTTCTATATGCAGCGTTTTCGGCAAAATAGGCAATAAAATTTTTTCAGCATTATGCAAACAAAATGCGGACAAACTATGCAGCAGTGTTCCAAACTAAGGCTTTGAAATGCGTCAAACTAGACGGCACTCGGTAGAGCGCATACCGCGGACACGGCACACTGAAAATGAATTGGCACAGTGTCGTTACCTACGACCAGCAGGTGCGTGCATGTAAGTGAAATAGGTTAATAATGACTGTTGTACCAGTACAGCCGCGGATGTGCACAGCAGCTCCGTTCTACGTGAAACCATGAAGTCGCAGCGTGTGGCGGCACTTACGACTGACTAGTATAGGCCTAATACAGTTTCGGGAGTATTTTCAAAATTTTATCGCTTCTTTTGTTCACACCCCATAACTCGCCCATAACTTCTCTTTTTAGTCATTATACTAATAAATATGTACCAACACGGGTTAAAACATAACTCCCGCCAACCTGTGGGCTGTGGCAGACTAAAGGAACTTAACAGCAGGTTTGTCTGGCGACTCATCTCTAAGGCGCTCAGATATGGCACGTGTTAACAGCCACACCGCCTTTACCCCCATTAGACACAGAGCATCATCGCACTTTGGCGGTACTCATTGCCCTTCCCGCGTAGGGCAGGCGGCTGAGTTGGCCTGGGTGGCTGGTTACATGCCAAGGTGGTTTGCCCATTCGCGTTGACGGTCACCATTCCCAGTACTAACCGGGCACAACGCTGAGTAACTTCGTTGATGCGCCCAAAGACGCTACCACTACGCCATCCGTGCCGCCATGCAACGTAAACAACATCGACGAGCCTGAGGTCGGCGTTGCGGCAGTGAGCCAGCTTGACGGCGAAGAAGCACTGCGTGGCGACCGTCAGCAGGCAGCAGAGATCGAGAGCGACAGTCACGGCGGCCAGCGCCACCGCCACCTCACCCACCACGGTCCTCGTGCCGCCGGACCGCGACCGCAGCAGAGAGTCGTCGACGCGGGAGGTTTCAGTCGCATGGGTGGTCAGCCGCAGCAGCAGCTGGACGCTGACGGCGCTGAGGACCAGCGCGATCGCGGCGACGACGGCCATCGCCGCCAGCGTGCTGCCGGGTCCGCCGCCGCCGGCGTCGCACCGGCCGCGGACGGCGCGCAGCCGGCGGCGCGGCGACGGATCAGGAAGGGGACCGACGTTGTTGGGTCGCCGCGAGGTGGCGCTGAGCTCGTCCGGCGTCTCGCATCGGTCAGTGAGCGGCCCGTTCAGCGGAAGGGTTGATAGATGCCGGACGCCGTGGGTGGTCGGTGTCGGCGTGGAGACGGACGGCGGCGGCGGCGGACTCGGCAGCAGGCGCCGTTCGGCGTCCAGGTACCAAGACGCGCGGTCCGGGGATGATCCATCGGCGGCGGCGGGACGACGGCGGGTGGCGGCCGGCGCGCTGTGGCTGCGAGCGTGCTGCTGCTGCTGCTGGTCGTGGTGATGATGATGATGATGATGATGATGATGATGCCGCTGAGCTTCCTCGTCGTGGTCGTCGTCGACGCGGACGGCGACTCGGTCGAGCGGCGTCGAGTACAGCGGGGCGCGGACCGACGACGCCGGCGGCGGCGGGTGCAGGGGAAGGTACGTCGCCGCCGGGCCGGGACGGGCACCGGCCGCGGGGGTCGGCGCTGGTGGCACAGCGTCGGCCGCCGAGCGGTCGAGATACGACGTCGACGCGCCGCCCGGACGACGACACGACGGCGACGTCAACATTAGCTCGGTGTCCTCGGTGCGTCGAGGACCAGCCTCGTCGGCCGCCAAGCTGGCACTCGTGCAGGACAGGTTGTGTGACGCCGCGGACTGGCGCGTGGAATACGCGGCCACGTTCTGGCCGCCGGGAACGCCCGACGAGTACGCGTAGTTATGATACTGGTACATCACTGGGCATTCTCGTCCGCGCTGTCGCCGCTCTGCCAAATTATGCACATGGCGTATTTGTAACGTTATACCGAAAATATATACGTAATTTCAACAAGTGGTCAAAGTAATGTGACATAAAGTCGCATCGCCGTCGCGCACAGATCGTCCATCGCTGTCTGCCTGCCTAGATGGTTCGGGGGCGCACGACCGCCAAAAGATTTCGATGCATTATTCAGCCTAAAGCCGTCATTCCTTACTAAACAGAACAACGGATTTCTCAGTGGTTGTACCGCAGATAATAATTGAAGGCACAGCCCCCTTATCCCCGCAGATGGCGCCTGCAAGTTACAGGAACAATACTGCCTATATTTAGCTAACCTACATGCTGCAGAGTGCAGTATAGGGCCTATACACACAGCACGCACATGGTCGGTTAACACTCGGTCCATTGCACGAATGCTGGCTGTCGTGTCGCTTTGCACCAAGCTGACACAACAGCGATTAATCAAGCAGTCGCGCAGTTCCGCGGTGCTTTAAGTGGTCGACATTAGGCCCATTGAGTCTGCAGCAATGGATACGCACTGCCAGTGGTTAGTGTAGCATGCGGTGCGTAACAGTGGTCTCTGGTCGAAGCAATGCGGCCATAACCGCATAAAATTTAGAATTACATTTTAATTCAAAATCAATATCAGATGAGAATGGAGGAGAGAACTTATGCTACTTGTAGACTTAAAGCAACGAGTAGTATCGTCTGATTTTATCGGCATTCCTAGGATACTTAAAATGTTTCCCCAGTCCACTAGGGTGCATGATGAGTTAGTAAGCAAGTAAATGCGGTATAGCTGTTCGTCCTTGGTAAGCAACCGGGCCTCGCCGCTACGGGAACTCACATGCCATATGGGATCACACAGTGTTACCTGCTACCCGGCAGAGGTGGCATTCCCGCCCTTACCCCAGCCGAAGATGGTACTCGATTTAGCGACCCCGAAGGGATGCAAGGCTGAGTTGATCTAGGCACTGCAGTGAGGCGCAGCCCATACCTAAGGCTGCATATCGCAGTAGCCATCGCAATAAACACAACCGTCCGCGGTGAGATTCGAACCTTGGCGGCGTCGCTATAACCACTAGGCCGCTGCGACGAAGGCAAGAATGTCAGCGTCTGCTGGCTGTCAACGGGCTCAGAAAGTGTCACAGACTCACAGGCCGTGATGGCAATTACACTTATCGCCGTACTCGCCGTTCTAACGCCATTATCGAAATGACATAAGACACCCATTCACAATCGTGCTCGAATGTTTAACGCGCCATGCCCGCAGGCCACAAACTTCACAAAATCGCACTATCTTGAAGTTGTGCTTGTTTCGCAGCGCTCGCGTCCAATTATTGCAATGAGAGAGCATGTACATCAGGGCTCTCCGAAAGCAACGTGTGAACAAAGGCACGTTGATGTTTCCATGAATACGCAGCAATTATGTCCATAACATCGCCTCATGCCTGTATCGGCTAGTCACTTTGAACTGTTTATAGCGTACTGTTTAAACAAATCTTCACTCACCTAATCTAGACAGACCAGCACATTGGGTGCTGTTTATTTTTTTATTTATATAATCCAGAAGTCCAGAGACAAGTTCAAATGTCGAACCTATGCATGCAAACCTACCGTCATTTCTAGGTGCAGCAGCTACAATGACTTTTTAGATTACGCAAACCGACTACCTGTATCGATCGGCAATACGATATTCACGTATTGAAAAAATTGCGACACAAGCAACGATGGCCGACGTCAATTAGTTAGCACAATGTATTTTGACTGTTTGCTGCCGATTTAGTAGGCCTACCGTACTAAATCGGTGAATAAAGACTGCCCGACAAAGTATATAGGCCTACGGTCCGACAAAACAATGATCCAAGAAGATATGCAGGATGCATGCCTCCATTTCAACCATCTTCGCTCACATGAGTATGTTTTCTCTCTCAGTCTTGCTCACGGCCGAACATGGAACGCCCGTGACGCGGTACGTACGGCGTACTGCGCGGAATGTCGGACGTCAGAGAGACCACCGTGTGAGCGCCGCGCACGTGGCTTGCGCCTAGCGAGCGTCGTTCATTCATCAAACAAACACGTAGTTGATCGGCACTGCCGTCCGTCCGTCATCACACTGCAGCGCTATGCAGGAACGCGTGTTCCGGGTTGGCTGCCGTACAGTCAGCTGGCAGCTGCCGCAGCTGATTTCCATTTGGCCTGCCATTGCCGTGTCGACCGCTCCCTGTCGATACTGGAATTACTCGACGACTTTCCACCGATCTATCTATACGTTTAGGCATATTTTAGTCCGCGTCGCAACATCAGCTAGATGCGGCCTATCGCTACAGATATCTTGATGTAGCGCGGTCTGTGTGTCTGTGTGTGTGTCTGTGGTAACGACTATGAGTCCTGCAGAAACGGAAGAACCGATTGAGATGCCGGTTGACGGCAGACTCGGGTGGTCTCGAGGAGCCATGATATATTAGATGGGGTGCACATTGACGCCACCTGGCGAATACGGCGAATCGATTTGTGCGGCGTAGGCGATGCGGGCTGTTGCTACCATCACTGTAGCAACTTGTTACTCTGTACCTCTCAGTTCGACATCAGCAGGCATTCGAGCGAAGTAAAAAGACGCAGCATAGTACGCAATGCTCCAATGCTATTGTCAAGTATGTCAGCTATGCGCCGCTTGTTCAGGGTGGACGGACATGTGCCCCCGGACATACACCCCCTAGGACAGTACACCTGCCCCCCTAAGGCAAACGCCCCCCATAGTCTAGGCATATGCACTGTGTTTTGAAGAATAAGACATTTTTGACTACGTTTTTCGAGGCAGAAAAATGTCGATGCTATAAAATAATAATACAAATATTGGCACACACATTACACACTAGACAACAGAGATTAATTAATAACACAAAATTTAAAAAACCGTATTGCATTAAATAAAGTGATAACTATGGACAAAATGTCCAAAGTGATAGAGATTAATTAAAAAGAACAATAAAATCCTACTATACATAAACTGAATATTATCCGTTGTAAAATCCAATCAACGGTTGTCAAAAATGCGGCAGTTAAGATTTTGTGTATTCTTTTGTGTATTCTTTTCTGGTTTATTGTTTTTTTATATTATGTAAGCTTATGCTTCTACCTACGGGTGAATAAAAGATGAATAAAGCCGTTGTGGTAATAATTAGCAGTAGGCCTAATTACCTTTCATACCGGGTACACTCTTTTTTGATGATACAGTCAGCCTGCTCCCTCAGTTTATGGTGCACAATACTTTCTTCACACAGTCTGACTCTGACACTGTATATCATCTACAGCCGTGCGAATGAGTCTAATAGTTACAACTAGTTCTTGAACTTAAAATGGCAACTAACCTTTCTATTGCCAGTTACCCGAGCTAAAGACTAACTAAAAAGTAGCACTTCTGTAAAGAGCTAACTGCTTTTCAGTTAACTTTTGCCAAACATCGTCTGGTCCCCTATACCAGCAAAGCCTAAAATATTATACCATTATACCGGTAGAATAAAAACGCTTTCAGCCGATAGTCGACGATCCAGCGAAGCGGAAAGAGCAGATCGCATTGCAAGACAGTTGAGATGGATGTTTTTAACGACGAAGACAGCAACACTTACCACAACTCGCTGCGCGGTGTTGGTGCCGGCATCACACAGAGCTCAGGTCTGTCTATGTCTGTCGGAAGGTTCTCATAACTCGACAGAACTCCACTCGTCGTGTCAGCACTTTAGTAAATACACGTCTCTCTTCACTCGCTGGTCGGCACCACCGCGGCCACGGCACAGCGCGCACGGATTGCACGACAGTTGCTCCTCCCCGACACCCTCCCCCGACCTAACCCAACCTAAAGTAACACTAACTCCTAACCCAAATCTAACCCCAATAATCCTGACCCCAACCCTAATAGCCATAATCCCAATCCTAAACGCTAACTCTAAACCCTAATCCTAAGAGGGAGGAGAGATAGTAAAATATTCGCCGAGTAGAGTGTACAGTGGCGGGTTGTAAGACAAGGATCACGCACACCCATCTTGCTGGCCACCCCGGGAGATGTCTGCGATGGTAGTTTTTTTTGGAAGGAGCAGGTGCCCCGGGGGCAAATGTTTGGTCACGGCGCACACGAGGGCCTATAGCGGCTACCGCGCGGGACGGACGGACCGCCGGCCGCCGCAAAGAGCCTCGCCTGCCCTTCCTCCCCCTTCGCGCTTCCGTATAGTCCACCACCGCCCTCGCGCATCGCCGAAACTATGCCAAGCGGGGCCTCGCTCGCTCGCCCGACGTGACTCGAGTACGAAACGGTAACAGTCAAGTCACGGAGTTCGACAGACAGCCGCTACCTGGCTGGTTGCTTGCACGCGGACGTTCTGCGAGGGTCAGACGGCAGCAGCGCCGACAACCGGCCAGTTAATTTACAACTTCCCGCTTTGCCAGAACGGCGCTGCCCGATCCCCCTCCGCCAGCGTGGAAGTTAGTATCGTCCGATGAAAATTAATCCGGCCAGCTGTCCCGGTGTGCGTGCGATATATTTAGCTGCCGGCGAGCAACGGACGAACACGACGCACGATTGGTCAGTAGCGGGTCACTCCAAGACTGACCAGTGAGCAGGGCCTATTCTAAGGAATTTTTCGGGGTGCACAATTTCAAAAGTTCATGTATGATGTAGTGCACTAACTCTATCCAAAGTAACAACAAGTTAGAGCAAACAAGTTGAAAACAACATTATTTGTTAATTAA
>Ga0126330_10000223_pt1 | contig 12334 bp, 8 predicted proteins | sample InaspJWI91metaG_FD_97004 | JGI IMG/M metagenome (GOLD analysis project Ga0126330, IMG submission 97004) | Marine gutless worms symbiont microbial communities from Oahu, Hawaii - Inanidrilus sp. 2 OAHU.JWI-91 metaG | ecosystem: Host-associated > Annelida > Digestive system > Unclassified | place...
AGGTAAAACCTATCTGGATTTTACTGAAGCAAGAGACAGTGAGTGGCAGTGGCATCAGCTGGGCCATATGCAAGTCTGCACCTCGCTCCAGGCAGATAACCACGCCAGCACCCCACCACTCGTGCAAATATGACATCATCAACAAAACCGGAAGTACATAACATCGCAATGCTGCCAGAGGAGGATCGAGCCACAAACATAAGTAACATGCAAAAAAACTGGTGAAGATCAAACATGTGGTTCTGGACATATGCTCGCAGACAGACAGACAGACAGACACGATCATCGCAATACTTTGCCTCCCCTATCGGGGACGAAGTAATAAATTCAACATTTGCTAAAATAAAAAGAGCAGTCAACAGCATACTTCTTTCCGTTCTGCAGTTCGTAGGCGAAGTTGAACAGTCCCAGGACTGCCTTGCGATCCTCGACCCTTGATACGATGATCATGATGCAGAAGTAGGTGACGATGAGGTCTAGGTAGCCACGCGTCAACTCATAGTTCACTTTCTGTGCATCAAACGTTCCCACAGACATGTACAAAAGACACACGTATGAAGCAGTTCACTTGATGACTGTAATAGACTTTTCCTGGATGGCGGACGGCCGCCATTTTCTAAAAATGTAAATCGCCATATCTCCGTAACTGTTTGACTGATTTTGATGAAATTCGGCATGGTGACGCATATTGGCCACCTACACAGGAACATGCCATTAAAATTTTAAATCTTATGGACGTGCATATACAGAATAGATATATTGTATGTGTGTTAAATAATGGTGATTTTGGCGGTGACTTCTGTTGAGTGATAGCTATCGTAATACATCTGCGACGCGTGTTGTAAATAAGTAAAATAATTTTTTTTAAACTGTTGCCATGCCTACCCTTGTTGTTGTTGAAACAAAACAACCGGACACACACAGAAACATACTGATAACACTCAATAAACATCCAAAGTATTTGGCTAAGGGCCATATCACTGCTACTAACTGTTTTCTCCACAGTCCCTATACTCTACAGTGGGCTGGTACATGCCCCCTAAAAATTGCCCTTTCCTATTGGGTGATCTGGCCCTATATTTTTATGTACGTGGATGGACAGAATAGATATATTGTATGCATGTAAAATAATGGTAATTTTGGCTGTGACTTTTGTTGAGTGATAGCTATCGTAATACATCTGTGTGTTGTAAATAAGTAAAATAAATTTCTAAAAACTGTTGCCATGCCTACCCTTGTTGTTGATGAAACAAAACAACCGGACACATACGGAAACATACTGATAACACTCAATAAACGTCCAAAGTAATTTGGTAAAGGGCCGCATCACTAGCACATACCCATCTCTGCATAGTCCCTATACACTACAGTGGGCCTGCACTTGCCTTCTCAAAACTGCCGTTTCCCAGGGGGCAATCTTGCCCCCCATCTTGTACAAGCTTCCTTAGGCCCACATGATTCTGCCACCAAGTGTTACCGCGATCAGTTCATCCACTTCTGCACAGCTCCTGTGCGCCCAACATGCAGACACACAGAGCACACTACATGCAGGAGGTAAGAAAGAGCCATATCTAAGCACAGTGTGTGGGTAGTGTGCCAAAAAAGTAAGAAAGTGACTAACAATGTCAAAATTGACTTGCGATGCATCGATTGTTGTCAAAAGATCAGTCACATGATCCTACAACACACATCAAAATTGTCACCATCGTCAAAAGAATACCAGACGTGTCTGGCCAGGTGAATTTTGTATTGTACTGTATGTGCCACCTGGTGAACAGACTAAAAACTGGCCAAAACAAAGCCACATTTCATTAACATGAACCACCTGAGGAGCAACGAAAATGTTAAATGCTTTCTTGTAATAAATGACAAAATTTGGCTTTCAAAAAAAGAGGAACTAGCAAACTAGGTTCACCTGGAAATGGCCAGAAGCAGGAAACAATCTTTACCGTTTGTTTTTGACTGCTGAATCTAGAAAAGTTTATTGGAAGGTCATTTTATACAATAAGTTTTAAACCTTTCTAGAACTGTTATTTCTACAAAGGCTCATCTTCTTCGGCTTTGAAGAAAGCTACCAATTACTGTACTGCTTTGACTAAATATCACACAAAAGCTCACAAAAAACGAGCAGGCAAAAAAATAACTACAGTTTTATAGCAAAAAGCAGCGGAACAGACCTTAAAGTCCAAGATGTCGACAAAGGTGAAGTAGTAGAGAGATAGTGACTTGATGATGTCAGTCTTGATTGCCGTTACTGCTGACACCTGTGCCTATACATCCACACATATTGCTAACATCTCTGACATCAGTCTGTCTGCACTGTATACATAACAAATCTGTGTTCAGCAGTCTACATCAGCTGACAATGTAACACTGCCTGCATTTGCCTGCCGCACGCCACTGCTACGGCTCGGCTGCTGCAGAGCGTCGGGCAGCACTCGATCAATATCTCCTGCCTGCCGGGCCCACAGCAGCAAACCCACCACAACAGGGCTGGATGGGACAGAGAGATGGACGTCTGACAGTTGCATAGATCCTGCTCCGCAGTGCCAACAACATCCACAGTGACGGATGGCATAGCGGTAACGTTGTTGGGCATATCAACAAAGTTACTCGACGTCGGGCCTGGTTAGTTGGATGGTAACCATCTTCATGCAGGCATACAGTTGCTTTACTAAAAATTTTACTACAGTTTTGCTCAGATAAGCTGCTCACGTCCACATCGATCTTTGGCTTAAACTTCTGCACACAAAGAACTTTCATGAACCAACAGAACCATACGATTTCTGTTAAAACAGACTCGTCACCGTGATATAACATGTGGCCACGGCAGTGAAGTGTGACATGACTTACACTAGAACTTTTTGTGTCCATCAGCGGAAACCTCCTGACGATTCCTCTAATGGTTGGCTCGAGAGCTTTGTCAGAGAAGAAGTGAGGCTTTGAGTCTGGATTGCCGAGCATCTAAACGGACAGAAACAAGCACGCACACAGCATCAGTGATATGACTATGAGAAAAGACCATACGCATCCAGAGCACACAAGTCTTAGCTGTATCTGACAAACTGCAAAATGCTCCGAGTTACATCCATCTATCTCTGAAACCACGTGTTGCTAAGGTGTCACGTCCCCAGATGGCCTGTGACTGGACGACAGGAAGAAAGAGGTCGCATAGCAACTCCAATCAGCTAACACATAAGTGGGGTGTGGGCAATAGTATCACATTTATGGCAACTGATGACTTCACAAAGCACGTTGTATACAAGTGACACCCACAAAAGATAGCAGCAGCAGCAGTAGTGGTGACTGTGGTGTAGGCCATATAGCTTAGATGGGTAAAATGAGTTTATATGGTTTAGTCCTATAGGCATACTGGACCTACTGCAAGTACAGGGGAGCACCGCATTCCAATCGGAGGTGCATGTGTTGATGATGCTAAAATGATGATGAGATGAGATGCTAAAATTTCCAGTCCACGTCCATCCGTAAATCCTGGCCAATGATCGGCATTCACAGCAGAACTCAGATCCACAGTCAGTCCACATTCAATGTTTGTAGCTTAGGACATTTTCCTCTGGACGTTCCCCATGCATATGGACATTTCTCCTAAGGCTTGACGACTGCTGCTGCACATTACGCCATTAGCGTTGTTGTTGCTGTGAATGCCAATACCCAATACACTTCTACAAATTCGTTTCATTATAAAGCCGCATCACAGGAGCAGCCTAGCTTGATGGCTCCCAGAGCAGCATATACTGTGCTAGCAGTTTAAGCAATGTGTGGCATGTACAAAACAATATGAATGGAGTAATAAAATCAAGTTGTCACGACGTAAATACAGACAAACAATTAGCATGATTAACCTGATGTGGTCCAGATAAGCTAAGAACAGCTGCTGCTGCTGCTACTACTACTACTACTACTACTACTACTACATCAGTATAATGGCCTCTTTTCCAGGACAACCAGGGTAAGCCAGCATCAGAAAGGTAAAACCAGTCTGGATTTAAATGAGGCAAGAGATGATGGGGTTTTGGGATGCAGTGACATCAGCTGGACCATATTCAAAAAATCTCCACCTCACTTCAGACAATTACCACACTAACACCTCATCACTCAGGCCGGATGCTCTTCCTGATGCCCAACCAACAGCTGACAACACTAGCAACAATCAACATGCTAAGTTCAGAGTATAGGACAAAGTACCTAAGGGAACTTTGAATTCCCTTATAACACAGTATAGGAAAAGCCAATGATACCTTCTGTGCCGAAAACAGCTCTATCCATTCAGTCACTTATACATAGGATAACAGTGACATAACTTCCTTCCATATCTATGCCAGCTGGTTTTCGCCACCATCTTGTGGGTAAAACTCTTGATAATGTTTGTTACTCTGTTGTCACTTAAATACGCTTTTTCGGTATGTTAATGTGCACGTGGACATTTTTCTTAAACTAAGTGGTTCAATTTTTGCCTTCAGAGTGCTTTAACGCTGTTGGTTGGGCGGCAAGAAGGGCATCTGGCCTGTAAAAAACTGAGTGGTGGGGTGCTGCCATGGTTATCTGTCTGGAGCGAGGTGCAGACTTGCATATAGCCCAGCTGATGCCATTGCCACTCACTGTCGCTTGCTTCAGTAAAACCAGATTGGTTTTACCTTTCTGGTACTGGCTCACTTGGGTAGTCCCGGATAAAGGGCCGTTAAACGTATGTGTGTGTGTAAGTTGTTCAATTTTATTTGAATAACATGGTAAATCTTCACCCATTAACTCCACACATTGCGCCAAGCTATACCCAAAAATGGCGAACATATTGGGACCATAGATTCTCTGACATCATTTCACCATATCTATACTGGTACTGGAGTACTGAAGTACAAATAGAGCCACGGCAGATACTGCACTAACCTAGCAGCTTGCAGGCAAAACAAGTCTGTTATTGCTGTGAACATAATAGTGACAGACTGATGGTCTTATGGACAACTGTCCAACCCTTACACAGATGGCTAGCAATATGAACCGATATTGCATTAAGTTGGCCATATTCCTGTAACTCCAAAATCATTTATATTGTGTCGGGTAGAATGTAAAACTGACAATGTGGCAAAATAGAGTGAGACACACAACAGCAAAAAATACAGATCATAAATCATTTATCAGCCTTCACGTGCTAAAGATAAAGATTTAAAAAGGACATATGAAGAATCAATATATCTAGTCGAAACATAATGCTTTGCTGTGCAGGCATATCAACATGCTCATGTGACAAATACCAACACAAAAGTTCAAGCAGTCAAAATACCAACGAACCAATGACTCAACAAAAAACATAACATTTACTTCCGGTACTGAACTAATCATAATGAACCGATTCTTGTGAGAATGTTGCTTTCATAATCTCACAACACAAGTATGCACCAGCAGCACAGATACTTACCGTGACCTGGATGCCAAGAAAGCATTGCACAGCACAACAGCACAGTAATCCAATAAACGATTAATTAATTTCCATTAATTTTGCTGTCTATGTTGAACGCCTTTGCTGTTAACAAAGTTAACTTTTGCATGAACAGATTAATGAAAAAAAGTTACTATGACTGACTTTGCCCAGCTATGGCAGTTTTCCCCAACAAGATATTTTCCATAACATTTCCCAGACATTTCCAGGTTTTCCACGCCAGTGGTCACAATGAGTAAAGACCGCAGGATTAAGGTTAATGTGAGCATTAAAATCAGCAATGGCAATTAACACATGCAAAGCCAGTCAGTTATAAGGCCAGACCATCAACCACAACAGACAGCTGCATGGTAAGCGGGATGGCGGGAATACCACGGTAATCGCAGTAGTGGCCGTAAAGCTTGCAGTAATACTGTGGGATGGACTCAGCTATAATAGGGTTACCTTGGAAATGGAGTCAAATGTGTTCGGTATTACTGCGGTTACCTTCGTACAAAAATCCATTTCCTTTCATCAACACTAAATTTTGGTAGTGACTTTCGTCTTGGAATTTTTGTAAAATGTGTCAATGTCCTGCTGTTCCTCCGTGGACTGCACTAACTATCGACAATGAAATGCAAGTCCACCAATGACCTAAGTCAATAGACAATCGGCAAAGAAAGTCAACAACAATGAAGGAAGCCGGCTATCAACGATCAAACGCTTCGACGATGAAGTCCAATAATCGCAAGTCGACACACGAATAGTCAACGACAGTTTACTTACTTATTGTCGGCATTAATATGCCAATAAGGTAAAAAATCGATACAAAGCGGCGTTGGATGACGGCGGCAAGACTATAACATCACAGGACCGAAGTCACTGAGCAAAAGACTGAACTGGCTAAGTCACTTCGGTCCTTAGGACCGAAATGACCGAGGACCGAACTGACTAAAGACCGAAATGGGTGTGCACTTCGGACCTAGGACCGAAGTGACTGAGGACCGAAGTGACCAAGGACAGAAGTGGATGTAGATCGGATAGATACAGATGGGAACGGTTGTGGACGGGACCAAAGTTCGTGGGGACTGATGGGATGGGGATAAATGTTCGTAGCCGTGCAGCTGTCTAAACCACATAATAACCGTAGCATATCCGCAATCTACGTCCTGTCGGCTGCTGTACCTTCTTGATGTTGTAGATGCGAGTCAGCATGCCGAGTCCTCGGTGGTTGAGGACCGTTAGTTTCTCGGCCAGCTTGTGCTGAGCCGGAATCAAAGAACGACTCATCTTTCCTTCTCTATTTTAACTCTCGCTCGTCCCGGAAGATTATCAATCCATTTTGTAACAAATAAACAAGACGGAAGTAAATAATAATGAGCAACAACGTGACCAACAGACACACCAACAGCCAACAATGGAAGCTAAGGGCTGTTTAGCGGACCGCAAATCATTCCAATGGTCCAACGCTACTTGACGGACGCAGGTGCCCGCATCTCAAAGAACATTACCTTCTATAAACAGGTAGACCTTATTTTAGTTTCTTCAGACTTCAAAGTTATTATTAAAAGCAACATCCTGATTGATTTAGTATTTATCTACTCTAGTCCACTCGAGTAAGTCGACTCTTAAAGTGTTAATCAAATTAACAGTATGCACATTCATTCACCACGCAAACGGCATCGTTGCGCACGATATCCAGATTCTTGAATGTAAACAGAATACTGGCATGTTCCCGATCACGTCAACAATTTAACTAACTTTTCTTTGGTCAGTATCACATATTCACCAAATTTTATTGCCCTGCATATATAAACTGACTTAGTTAGTTGCTCTTTCAAAAAAAAACAAACCGAGGAAATTGTGACATCACATCCGTCAGCCTCAGGCTCGCAGCCAGCAGGCAGCTCCTCCAACTTTGCCAAACCAAACGACTTCCACTAATTTTACTCAATTTGCGGCTATTTAGTTTGCGCACCTCAGCTCCTTTTGGGTCAAAGGTCACACGTTAATGTTTATATTGTGAATTTTTTTGCGTGATTTTTGTGTTTAGTATAAGTTAATGATGAAGACGTTGGCCGAAATAATATTTCTGTTGTATTTTGTATCGCATATTTTCATAACAGCTTTATTTGATTCTCATGTAGTGTTGCCAAAGTGGTTGTATCCTACTGCAGTAAGTTTGTCAGTTGACCGTAGTCGAACTTACAGAAGTTACTCACAGGTGCCTAACCAACTGGACTGAATGCCGAGTCAGTTGTTCCGACGTAATTTCGGCAGTGACAAAAATTGCATCGTTTGCAGTCACTTTTTCACTGTATATGAATTTGGTTTACAAATGAGAATTAAAATTATAGGCCACATATAATTTTTTTGCAGACTTTGCCTCTTGCTTTCTCTTTGCTTTACTACATTTGCTTTGGTTCCATTAATTATAGGTCGCCAGCTATTGTTATTCTGGCGACCTGCCATTGACATATATTATGTTCAGATATGTGTATTTACTGGCGAATAAACTGATTGATTGATTTATATACAGGGTGGGCCAAAAAGGTGGGCCACAGGCTCGTAACGACAATATATGAACCGATTTAATAAAATTTTTCACTGAAAGATTCCTTGGTAAATTTGTAGTTACGTGGATATTAAAAATCACACCTCGCCTTGCATATACCTAGTGAAACATTAACGTGAGCAAAACAAGCCATTAACGAGAAATTACAAGGTAGTGTAGCTACATATTTAAGGTATGGTGGGGTTGTTAATAACCAAATTAGGAAAGATTTATTGCTGAGTATGTCAGCGAATTTTTTTTAAATCGGTAAATATTTGGCAAAGTTATTGTCTCGTGCACTTTCTCCATCTTTTAGCAGTGTGCTGGCCAGGTGCGCAAAGTGCACTGCACCTATCACTTAGCTTCTGCTAATTCTAGTTAACGTTTATTTATTTGTTTGTTTGTCAAAATAGAAGGTGCCAGAACAACAAAATTACGTATAACAGTAGCAGATAGTTGTACTCGTGCATTCCGTCTGAGTGATTATTTGGTACTCCAGTAGAGACGTTGATATTCCATTGACATCTGTTTCATTCTTAGCTGTTGCTGTGTGTTGTGTTGTTGTAGTTGCATGAGATGATGGTGACATACAGCAAATCATTCAAAGATCCATTTGTGCTTGATCCGCCCGCTTGGTTCAAGTCATTTGTCTACTGTGAACTATTGTTCCAGTTTCCGTTTTTCTTTGTTGCAACCTATGCTTTCTGGAAGGGTAATAGAGTAAACACTTTGCTGCCAGTTTGTATTTTAAACAGTTAAACAACCAGCATACTGTTGGTTGGGCCAAGGCAGTAGTTCAGAACGACATTCTGATAAAGAACTAAGCCATAAACAGAGAGACAGGACAGTAAGTCAGCAGGCTGAGGTACTGATAAAAGCTCAAAGCACTGACCATTGGCTTGGCCTCATCCATTCTTCTCAGCAAGAAGCACATTTCCATTAGGATTTGGAAGCCCGGAAGAAAGAGTGTTTTTACTGCCATGTGCTTCTGTGTGCCCAGTGACCTCATCCAGATTTTGGCATTGTTAGCTGAATGCATGTGCAATATTCTGCCACCAGGCTTGCCAGTTTAGTTATTAAAGGGCGGGAAAATGGTGGTAGGTTTTATTGTTAAGTTGTGGTTCTTAACGAATGGAAAAGCTTGCGAATAAATTGCAACCAGGCTTCCACTAACCTGATACTGCTAGCAGCTGTCGGATTAAGGCATGGGCCAACTAGGCCATGGCCTAGGGTCTCACGTTTTCAATGGCTCTACGCTAAGCAAATACTAAGAGTAATTTGGTAGACTTACATTATTGAGAAATTAGCATGCACAAACTGGACGGATGGTTGAAGACAAATAGTTTACTGTATTACCTGTGTGATTGGTCCCACAAAATGTTTTGTTTTGTGGCCCTTCAGAGTCTTAATGTGGCCCTGGTGGCTGTCACATGTCTGTCATTAACAGCCTGTGTGTCTGTGTGCGGCGTTTGAAGGTGGCTGCAGGTGGATACGCCTGCCTGCTATCATCTATGGAACACACGTAGCAACGACGCTCGTTCCAATTCTGTTTCACATCATGGCGGCTGATTTCTCATCACAGAGTGATCACATGAAGCCCAATGCCACTGCTGCTGCTGGACCAGTGACTATATCTGAACGTCTCTCCCTCGCTGCCGTCTATGCTCCATATCTCGTGATCCCAATAATGCTCGTCTATCACATGCTAACTTCTGAGCAGTATTTGTCACCCAGGCCGAGTCAACATTCTCGCAAACAGCAGTAGTTTATGTGCTCAGATTACTGATGACTGTGGGAGCTTAGTGCCCCCTAGAGGAGAGTGCTGGAAGAAAGTTCCATTTTTTACTGATATCTCCCCAGATACTATAACAAGTCCCAAGTGCAGTTAATAGCCGTATCACTGAGTGCCACAGTTAGTAGCTGCCGAAGGCGATTTTGGGCAGTTTAGTGACTTCCTGCTAGTGTTCTATTAACCTTAGGTTTTAATGAAATTGTTGTCAACAAACCATCGTTCGCAACAGGAAGAACAAAACAGTGTCACGGATGTCTGTATTTCTGCTTTTGCTGTGTGACATGAATAAACACTATAGACTACAGTGGTGGCACAGTGATGAGCAGCATCTTTTGAGGCAGACAGTAGCTTGTTGTCGATAACGTTATTGATGTCGAATGAGTTGATGACTGTGGCAAATAGCGCAACAGGCCAAAATAATAATTGAACAGAGAAAGTGTAATTTGTTCGTGTATTTTTGTAAAAACTGTTTTAATAAGTCATCTCAGTGTCTTATACACACACTGTATGTCGGATAAATTATGTATTGCTGTTAAGGTTTTCAGTGCTTTGACACTGTTGGTTGGGCGGCAGGAAGGGCATCCGGTCTGTAAAAAAAACTGAGTGGTGGGGTTCTGGCGTGGTTATTTGTCTGGAGCGATGTGCAGATTTGCATATGGCGAAGCTGATGCCACATCCACTCACTGTCTCTTGCTTCAGTAAAATCCAGATTGGTTTTACCTTTCTTGTACCGGCTCACCTGGGGTGTGTGTGTTGAGGTTTTCTTTGTTTGGGGGTTGGGCATAATGAAGTGACTTGTGAGTGCAGAGTGTGAATCTGTAATAAGACTGTAGGCATAGGTGGATCTAGCCCATCATGTTGGGATGGGCCAAGCCTCCTATTTCGGGTCGGGGTCGAAGCCCGAGGCCCAAAGGGCTGAGAACGGGGGTGGGGTTCTTGAGGAGGGGGCAGACAGCCTCCTGTCCATCAGCTATGGGGTCTGGTGGAGCACTGTAAGCTCCTGGAACTGGGTCTGGGGCAGAACCCCAGCCACTAAAAGTTTCTTGCATTTTAGAGTCGCCAGATAGCCTCTCCTAGAACTTGTTGGTGATGAGTTCGTGGGGGAAGTATGGCCCCCCTTAAATCTGCCTATGGCTGTGGGCCCCCTTCAGTCCATTATACTCTGGTTTTGGACAGCATGAAAGGGATCTCACAGAACCCTTTAATTGTATAAGCGAATGTGATGTGAATAATTGGCCGAACTGGTGTAGTCATACAATGTGTCAAGTGAAAAAACGTAGTTCGCAGTGTTTAGTCCAGGAATCTTTTTTGGAGGGGGGTGGGCATTTTGCTCCAAACAAGAATATATTATCCACAGACCCCTGCATGCAACCGTATGTTTACTCCATGGGGCTTACAGTAAATTGCATTGTTCACACAATGTCATTAATTGCAGTTTGTGAGTCTTTGTCTTAATATTAATTTGTCTCTCACTTCTTCAGGGTCAGTTAAATTGCTTGTACCACATTGGTCGTCGGTATTTCGAGGTAAGTATGCTCCAGATCTGCCTGCCTGGGACTGCGGTGGAGACCTTGCCATGTTTCCCAGACCACCTTGTCTGATGGGGAGGGGCCCAGATATTCACACATATCCAGTTCCACGATGGCTCCACCTTTCTTTTAAGAAAATGCTCCAATGGGCTGGTAGTCAAGAGATAGCATCGGTCCTACCCACTAGCGAATATGGTAAAGAATATCACTGGGCACAGTTTGTGCATTCCCAAATATGAACTCCCAATTGTGCAATAAATAGTCTCAAATCCGGTCCTTATAATCTGGTAAGAAATACTTCTATGAAATAATGTCCAATTTGTGTCGAGTTTAAAAAGTACAACTATCAAGTGGACAAATTTGCGAAGGTGATTTCTTTGCTGCTAAGCAGTGTTGTTTCAACTTGTTTGTGCCGAAACAACGGGGACCGAAATTTACTGTGACCAAATTGATGTCGTCATGGTCATGCGCTATTTAATGGTGTTGTGTTTAGTTTCTGTCAGCAGTTAAATTATAGTTTCTTTTTCAAATTTTGAGTTCACGAGGATGCAGTCAAGTCTTTAGTAAAGTAAAGAATCGACAAAGGCAACATGTCCGGATCTGAGAACACCCAGGTAAGCGACAGCGTCGTAGAAACTGGAAAGTGGGCGTGTCTTTTTCGTAGCTTCGTATCTCTTGTGACATCTTCATCTTCCGTCGATTGGCCAAAGACAACTTATTATTTCATGTTATAGTTGGTATCATAGCCAAAATGTTGTCTTGTATTGCTCAAATCTGTCACATACTTGGTTGGTCGTAGGGCTATTGCTGCTATGACGAACAAGGCCGATTATATAGGCTTTGCCATCAGTAAACTATTCGTTGTGTGTTGTCTTACACACACAAACACACACGCACATCCATTTAACGGCCCCTTTTCCGAGACTACCCGGGTTAGCCGGTACCAGAAAGGCAAAACCAATCTGGATTTTACTGAAGCAAGAGACAGTGAGTGGCGGTGGCATCAGCTGGGCCATATGCAAGTC
>Ga0126330_10000224_pt1 | contig 12319 bp, 10 predicted proteins | sample InaspJWI91metaG_FD_97004 | JGI IMG/M metagenome (GOLD analysis project Ga0126330, IMG submission 97004) | Marine gutless worms symbiont microbial communities from Oahu, Hawaii - Inanidrilus sp. 2 OAHU.JWI-91 metaG | ecosystem: Host-associated > Annelida > Digestive system > Unclassified...
GAATGAAATACAAAGTAAAAATTACATGCCACGTATTTAATTACGTATTTCAAATAGGCCTACTTAATTACTTGACAATTCTGCAAACAATCACGCAGAAAAACCTCGGTTTTCTCATGCTTTACCATGCAGCGGCTCATGCGCATTAGCTAAATACACAAAATAGTGCACGGTTTGGCAGCCAAGTATCCGTAATATGTTGTGAGCTTTCGGGGGCTTTGCCCCTGGACCCAGCTGGGGGACTTCTGTCCCCCAAGCCCCCTTTGCCCCACTTCCAAATCCTGGGGAAGGGAAAGGGGAGGGGAAGGAAAGAGGAGCGAGAAGTGATGGGAGGGGAAGAGATAAAAGGGGCGGAGCCAACTCCCCCAATATTTTTGCCTAGAACCGCCCCTGCGCAGACCATGCTCCGCATACCGCGGGCAGCATCTAGATACTGCCAGAAAGAGATTAGACCAAGAACATAAACTGTTTCGGCACGCCGACGAGAGTAAGTAAGTAAGTAAGTAAGAAAATTTATGTTCGCGCAGCGATCCTTACAGCCGAGGCTGTCGCGGAGGCGCTATATGCTGATGTTCCGTAAGCTCGAGTAAACAGAAATGTCTTTAGCCTCGTACAAAACTGTAGAGGTTAGAGTCAGTGATGAGTCACGAACAGTAAGCGGCAGAGAGTTCCACAGTCATGGCCCAGAGACGTTGAAGCTCCTTTGTCCGTATCTTGCCAGATTACATCGTGAGACCTCCAAATCTTCGACAGAGACCGTTACGAGATGGCCTATACTTGATGGGCAGTGGGCCCACGCGTGTTCAGCCGTTTTTTGTATTACTATTACAGTTGTGCCTGACAACGAAAGCATCCTCTGCTTTACGATGCTTTTCTTTAAACTTGGAACTTTGACAAGTCAGCAAAACAATACAGTTCCGCTGACCAATAAGGGGAAGAAAGCCACTACCGGTACCAGCTTATATATATCCCCTGACATCTCTCAGATGGCGAACAAGTTTTTTTTTAAACTGGTCAATGAATTTCCTGCAATAGTTTCCTCACTCAACATATCATTAATTACTGTGGAGGGGATGTTGACCCCTTCATCATCTAATACAGGTTCATTCGTGCTTCAGGTGTTCGTAGTCTCCAAAATGCATCCCGGTCTCCCGTTTTTTTGCAGAGCAGCCAGAGGTTATACCAATGCGTTCAACACAGAGATACGCAGAGACACCCAAAGAGACAGACAGAACTGTATTGTAGGCTGTAGCGATTGCGATTGGCTGCAGGACAAATTTCAGTATTCCACTTTTCGGACTCAGGTCTCAAAAGACTGGAGTGAACGGACTACAGTTGGGCTACAAACGACGATATTGTGCGTTTTTCTGATTTGACGCCTGCGGTTGTTGATTTGTCGCAAGGCTGCGTGATTATTGTAATTTTGTTGTAAAAGTGAATTATTTCGTTAGTATGGATGGGTCTTATGATGGAAGCTACGGTCAGTCAGGTGACCAGAAGAAGAGAAGCGTCGAAGATGCCGACGACGATGCGTATGTTGCTTGTTTTCGCGCGAAACAAAGGCTCTGGCGCCATCTTGAAATTGTAATTTATCAACTAGCATCATGTGGCCTGGTGCAGTGTAGTCAGGCCATGGGAGTCACGATCTTGGGATTACGGGTTGGATTCACGGCCATTCCACTGCCATCGACAAGTCGTTCTGGAACATGCCACCGGTAACTGTTGGACCTGCTTAAAATCGAAATGCATGACATCCAGTGAATACGTGAAATCCACCTGCATGAATTATTATTATTAAGGGCATTTATATAGCGCAAGTTCGCAAGGGCCACAAATGCGCTATGTCGGCAGAGATGGCAGTATTGTTACGTAACTGTCTATGTCTCTGTAGCTATCTACATAACTAATTGTCAAGACAGTTAAACAGAAATGTCTTCAGATGTCTTCTGGAAGTCTCCTCCGTGACGTCACTTGAACGCAGTGCCACAGGTAAACCATTCCACGCGACTGGTCCATTGACAGCAAAACTCCTGTCACCGTAGGTTGTCCTTGTGTGCGGAACAGACAGCAGGCACACGTTGGCTGATCGCAGATGTGAACGGCCGGAATGCCAAACTCCAATGCAGTTATGCGAAATCCACGGTCTAAAATTCGAAAACACATCTTGATGCCGTAAAGAAGTGCGCACGTATACTTACAGCCACCAGGAGCCTTTTGTCACTGTAGTGCACGAACATAAGTGACAAAATAGAGGTATTTTGGCCATAAATGGCAAAACTGATGGGCTTTTGTGATATATAACATACTGCTATGGGAGAATAGTGTTATATCAGCAGGCCATATTTCACTGGTTACATACTTCTGAGCGTATCAAGTTCAAACTGGCGGTCCTCGTCTACCGAGCTCTGCATGGCACAGCACCTGGTATCTCTCTGAAGAACTGCTATGTCGCTGATATGCCGGTGAGAGGTCGTCTCTGGTCGAGTCTGCTAGATGTCCGACCATCCCGCCGCGCTACTGTTTATTTGCCACAGCTGCGTGTCCCAGGATTTGGAACAGTCTGTGATACGGTATGATACAAGATGCCATTTTAATGTGCGCTCGAAAGCCGACACGAGTCAGCTTAATCTACCGCACGGAAACGACAACTAAAAAGTTGAAGATGTCGTGGCTGCCACATCTTTACTGACATTTCGTCAAAAATTCCAGGCGCATTTATTTGGACAGTTGTATTAGGACATTATATTGCAATTGCTGCGATCATGTGCCATAATGAACGTGCATTTTTTTAATCAGTACATTACAAATAGTGTATAATGTAATGTAGTATGTTTATGTTGTTGCAGGAAAATGTTTGTAGGTGGATTAAGTTGGGAGACATCAGTTGGTAGGTGTTATTTTATTGTGAAAACTTTTTCATGAATATTATAATGACATTATTGTAATGACAATAATAATATGTGCACAAGGATGTCAAGTAACAGTGGTATCGGTAGTTATAAGCAGAAGCATAGTGATAGGTGCAGTACGGCACACTGCACATATCAGAAATTCTTTTGTGCAGTTCAGTGAACTGTAGTTAATTTCAGTTCGTCGAACTTAAATGAATTTCTGATAGGTTCAGTGCACCGCACCCAGCTCAGTGACATGGGAATCCCGATTAAAAAATCTGACGGTGGCCCTATCAGCACAGCCCATTCAGAATGCAGTAAGTATAAATGCAATAATAGCATCTTGTGCTATAAATGCATTGCGATGCAGCCTAACTAGTCCATAACTCTTAAGTTTGTAACTCCAGACAACGACAACAGTGCTGACACAGTTATAATATAGGCTATTGGTGAATGCGGAAAACTGACAGGTTGCAACTTGTAACTTGCATATTGGGCCTATTCTGAACATTTTTGGTCGTCTTGTACTTCTTCTTGTCGCTGGGGGTCCTTTGAAGGTCAGGGTCTGAATTTGCCTCCATAGGCCTATAAACTACGTAAAATGACTGAATCTGTCACAGATTCGTTTGTCTGTGCAAACTGAAATTAACTACAGTTGATAGATGCAGTTTGGCGCACTGCACCTATAATTATCTTAAGCAGAATTATCGATACTGTGAAACCGCTAATAAAATTAACACTTAATTTGAACAGGTATTGTTTTGCCTTTTTGCTGTAAACTGGTTTTAATCATACGCCTGCTGATTTTTTATTTTAAGCCAAATTTGCTGGTTCATTTCAGCATCGAGATTTTAGCACTCACAGTGAATGTAAGACTTTCAGTCTTGCATTCATAGTACTTGTGTTAATGCACATTTCGTCTAGAGAAGATCTGTTTTGGATTGTTCTTGGTGACTATAATAGCTCTGTCCAGATAGCTTTTCATGATTATTTCAGGGTAATACATGTATCTCTCTTTTTACACTGAAACAGAAATGACTTTGCTTGTACCAGTTTTAAGTGATACAACGTGATGTTGCTGTGTAATTGACAGAGCCAATTTAGTCTTTGGTGATACGATGCTGTCTCTGTGTGTGCAAATGCAGAGGAATTCAAGGCGTATTTTGAACAGTTTGGTTCCATTGCTGACATTACCATTAAGACAGATCCAAACACTGGTCGATCTCGTGGCTTTGGTTTTATCCTGTTTGATGATGTAGCGTCAGTTGATAAGGTACTTTCTACTACTTACTTACTTGTCTTTTCAGTGTGATGGCTAACTTTGACAAAAATCATCAGGACTTAGCTGTAGTCTCTAAATGTAATTGTTGGGTAACTAAAAAGGTGAAAAAAGTAAATGTAGCCCATACTCGATTACCGAACATAGGGTTCCGTAGCTGATCCCGGTTCTTGGCACTCAGCCTTCAGGTGACGTGAGTCATAAACCCGGCAGTAGGCTGCCATTACTTTCCACCAGGCCTGCAGTTACCCCCGCAACCCTTAACAGGGCTGCTACCAGTTTTGCTGCTTGGTGAACAGAGGCGCGATGGGTGTGAACAGTTTGACTAAGACTGTTACCCGACAGCGTCGCGGCTGCGATTTGAACCAGGCCCTGCTGCGCCTGTACGCTAACAGCTTCTGCTGTCCAGTATGCTAACCACTCGGCTACCGAGCCGCCCCACGTTGGGTAACTGGTATGAGTGAAAAACCCAAATCTCAATGATAAAATAAAGCTGGATGGTTGTTGGATATTTTAAATTTTTTTTGTAGTATAATGCACAACAGATGTTTATTTCTGCTGCCGCATGAAAGTGTGGTGCTTATAATTCCGAGCTACACAAAAATGGTGATTGGTATATGGCCAGCTGATACCTCAGCCACTGTCATATCTGCCTTCATCAGAATGCCGAATAGTTTATCTCTGTGGTGCCAGCTTATCCAGGTTGTCGTGGTGAAACAGGCTGTTAAATGGGCATGTTTCAGTTAAACGCACTTAAGTGGATAGCACCGGAGCATCATGAGCATCCAATTAAGCAAAGTATCCAATTATCCATGTTTTTTACATTGTGTGTAAACAGGACTAGACAAATGATATCCACTTAAGCGGGTTATCCACTTAAGCAGCCTCCACTTAAGAAGGTTTGACTCTACATCCCTTTGTTGAAAAAGTTTGTATTTCATGCAGATATTTTGATTCCTGAAAAGCAGAGTTAAGACCCGACGAAAGTCCTCTGATTTGCTCCTTCCACTACCACACGAAGCATGTGTATCACTGGCTGAAACCTGAAGCCGAGTGCGTGAGTGGCATTGACTATTGTCGCCAAGTAACATGGTTAGCTGGGTTCGTCGCATGAACGAAGTAAACACACGTCGGGCCCGGTACTGGATGGGTGACCGTCTTCGGCTGGGTATACCATCTCGGTATGTAACAAGCCAACTAGGTCAATTCAGCCTCGCATCCCTCCGGGGTCGCTTAATCGAGTACCAGCTTTGGCTGTGGGGTAAGGGCGGGAATGTCACCTCTGCCGGGTGGCAGGTAACACTGTGTGATCCCATGTGGCATGTGAGTTCCCGTAGCGGTGTGGCAACCTTGCGTACTGCTATACACTTGTTTCTTACTTACTTACTACAGTCATGCCGCCGTGTTTCTTCAGGTGCTGGCAGCCGGTACACACTCAATATCTGGTAAAAACATTGACCCGAAGCGTGCCAAGCCACGTGGTCCTGAACCAGTCAAGAAGGTCTTTGTTGGCGGACTCGATCCGAACACTTCCGAAAACGATGTTCGCGACTACTTCGGACAATACGGAACGGTAAACAATGTTCCGTTGTTAGTGACTTATTTCGAGTAATCTTTGTTTGCTTGCATCAGCAGCGTTTTACGTCAGCCTACCCAAGGTATTGTACTTGCCTATAGTGTAACTTGTGTAATTCTGAAAATACTGGACTGATCACTCTACAAAAACAAAAGTAGTTGTACCTGCACACACACACACACCCGTTTAACGGCCCTTTGTCTGGGACTACCCAGGTGAGCCGGTACCAGAAAGGAAAAACCAGTCTGGGTTTTACTGAAGCTAGAGACAGTGAGTGGCTGTTGCATCAGCTGGGCCATATGCAAGTCTGCACCTCGCTCCAGGCAGATAACCATGCCAGCACACCATCGATCAGTTTTTACAGGCCGGATGCCCTTCCCGCCACCCAGCCAACAGCGTCAAAGCACTGAAGGCATAATTGTACCAGCAGTGGCATTAGTAAAATAGTGCTTTGTGAGAATTGGCAGTGGAGAACCAGTGTACAGCTTGTGCCTGGCATTCCTTCCATTAGGAGTTAGTTGCTAAATCAAGAACGAATGAGGTTTAGTGGGTGTTTTCCCTGGCTGGATCAGTGGTGTTGTACTCTTCAGTGCTTCGATAGAGTTGGTTGACAGACAGAAAAGCATGTGAACTGTAACAGAACATGCCCCAGTCTTCTCCATAGATTTTATCTGGGAATATCTGCACTAGTAACTCTAGAACAGGAGGCCGATTAAGAATTGAAAGTAGTTGTTTTTAGTGGAGTTGATGTGCTCGTAAATCTGTTAAGTTTTTAGTACCCTGTTACTCAGATAGTTGAGTGTTTGCATTAACGTGACATTTAGTCAGAACAACTTCTAGGTCACAGAAGAGAAAATAAACAGCGAGTCGCGTAATGTCGGTATAGTAATATTGCTTACTGTAGTTTACCGATCAGTGAAACGATTGTTTGAACAGTTCCATCTTTAGTGACTTCCGTGGAAGGACATGGGAGCGTTGTACTCTGCAGTTATCGTAGACGTTCTCTGCTAGACATTCCTAATAAACCTCTGTGTGTGTAAATCTGGCGGTGATGTTAGTACAGAGGTTTTCAACCTTCGTAATGCTGTGGACCCCACAGAAATTCCAAGCTCGTGTGGCAGACCCACGGCCCAAGGCGCATCGGCTTCAACCTTTCGTACTCCTGGTTGGGCCAGAACATGTTTTATTAATATTAAGATTGTGTACCCAAACAACATAGCATAGCAAACACCAGCGAAGTTTTCAATTCTGTACGCCGTAGCCTGTAGCTACAACATTGATATGGCCGGTATTTTTGTTTAGTTAAAATGTGATGGGTCTCCAGTTTTTCTTGAGTTGCCTGTGGACGCGCTGGAAGCTCCCCGCAGACCCCCGGCGGTCTGCGCACCACAGGTTGAAAACCCCTGTGTTAGTGCATGCAGTCTATTGAATGCAGTGTTGGTGGCATGTGTCAGATCACAGAGTTGACGTTGCCGATGGACAAAATGTCCGGCACAAGAAAGCCATTTGCGTTTGTCGCGTTTGAGTCGGCACAAGCAGTTGAGCAGCTGTGTACAGTTGAGAAGCACTCTGTTGGCGGCAAGATGGTACGTTGTCATTTCACCAGTACACAGTTGTAAAAGTGTCGTCGTTGCATGCAGAATTAATTGAACGCTGTTGAGTACTGCCAGTGTTGTCGGGTTAAATGCTACATAAAGTGTTCTGAATTTTCATCGGCATGATTTGAACACTTGCTACGAAAAAAACTAACTTATCGCATAGTCATTGTACAAACAGTTGGAAGCAAGTGGTTAATTTTAAACTAAAATGTGCGGCTCTAAAATCAACCGGCATTTCATTTTGTGCCGTTGTTTAACATTTTGTTCATGCAGTCATTGTTTATAGGCTATCATATATCACCCTGTGCTATATTGGTGATTCAGATTAAAAGATGGATTGTACTTTAATGTAACGTTGGCCTTAACACTGGACAGTAACACAGTAATGTTTGATATCTGCCGTTTGTATACAGCATGTAGTGGACGTGCGGTAAATTCCAGCTAAACCGAAACCGAAAGTAAGTGCCGCGTTCAAAACGTGAAATCCCGAGAGTAAGCAGTGGTGAGTCGCTGACGATTGACACGATCTGTGTGTCATTTGAATGTTTGTTCAGCAAGTGAACATTGGGAGGCAGGCTGGCCGGCCTGCAAGGTGTGGTTGAGTGCCATCTGCTGGAATTGATGCCTTCTTATTGGCCGTCGCAGCCAGGTTTTGCCATTCTGTGTCTCGTTACTGGAAGAGCAAACGAACAAGCAGCGCCGAATAAGACGGCGTTTTGTCTACTTTTCAGCGATAATTATTCTGTTGTTGCAGTTACGAAGAAACGAGCTTTAACCGAGTTAAACTTCATACCACCGAGTAAACATTTAATTCCAAATACGGTGTTTAATTTTATACTGTGAAAGATATATGATAACGGATGTATTCTGTGGTTGCAGTTTTGATGAAACGACTGTAAAGAGTAATGCAACAGACAGAGTTTAATTGTGTTTTGTGATCATGTACTGTGTGACGTAAATTTCTGTAACGAATAATTGTTGAGTATTTGTGTTGGATATTTCTGTAACAGAAAGCTGGTGTTAAAGCCGGTGTTATTTTGCTATGATATTTCGTGTGTGAATGCAGATTCCTGAAGTAATTCTTGACTATATGTGTGCAGTGTATAGAAATTATTTTTAGTCATTGACTTTGAAGGAAGAAGTTTTTGTTGCAAAACTGCCAACTATATAAGAAAAACTGTCTTGTAGCATGCCGAATTCTTTCACTTAAACACTCACCGATACGTGATAACAAGTCATTGATGCAGTTTTCCTGTTGTAGTTTGTGCACTTCGGCAGCCGCGAACACAAAATGCACCGATCTTCTGTGTAATGCGCTAGTGTTGTATTGATTTCGCGAATAAGATTTTGTTTATATTAAAACGCTGATTTTCTCAGCTGCGTAAGTAAAAAAGTTTAGGTGTTTGATTTTGAGATTTTTTTGCGTTTTCCACTGTTCGTTGCCAAAAGTACTGTTAAATGTCGCATGTGTTGACTTTGATATTTTTCATTTGTGGATGGAAGATGTAATATTTGAAGCGGCACTGTGTGATTCTATTTCGTGGTATGTACCGCCGCTGTGTGTGTTATCGGCAGGTGGAGGTGAAGAAGGCTGTGCCAAAGACGGAGATGGGAGGGCCCGGCGGACGGGGCGGTGGATTTGGTGGTCGTGGCGGTCGTGGAGGGGACTTTGGCGGAGGTCGTGGTCGAGGCGGTAGAGGAGCCGGACGAGGACGATTCGGAGGTAATACAGCCGCTGTGGCTGCCAGCCTGCTTGTGTTTACTATCAGCTCTACAACGGCTGGTTTACCGACGACTTTCTCATCTAGTCAACCGCTGTGTCTTAGCCACTTACTCGCTTCTGATGCTCTTTTCTTTGAGATGATTTCGGAGGTAATACAGCCGCTGTGGCTGCCTGCCTGCTTGTGTTTACTGTCAGCTCTACAACAGCTGGTTTACCAACAACTTTCTCATTTAGTCAACTGCTGTGTCTTAGCCACTTACTCGCTTCTGATGCTCTTATCTTTGCTCTTTTTTACAGCCTGGCCGCCTTCAGTAGACAGTATACGAGCCATAACGATCGTCTGGAGGGAATATAATCAGAACTGTCCCATGCTATGTTGTGTATGACTATTGTGCATAATAATACGCACACATATTCATTCGTCCAATGTCTCTCGGCCTTTTACTAACTTTTTCTGGGTGACCAGTGACCACGCAAATGTCGGGCAATTTGACAGCTGTTGGGGAGAATCTTGTAATAGAAAACTGTCTGTTGCTTATTCCGAGTTGGGGACTAGTCTGTGATTAGTGGACTGTTGCAGACCTTGTGTCATTTTTATAAGAGGATTTTCTATTTTTCGGCATGTTTTTTCATTCTGAACGTCTCTGCTGAGATTTGTAGTGTCATCTTAGCGCACTGAAGCGCAGTCAAAAATGTCAGTATTACATCACCATCGATGTGGAATGAAATCCCTCTTGAAATTTGTAATATATCTTTGTTTGCTTTCTTTAAGAGGAATCTCAAGTTGCACTGGCCGACAGTCGTGTACGGGAAAATCGTAAAGCATCAGTCTGGTGTCTGTCTGTCTCTCCCACTGCAATAGCACGAGCAGAAACATGTCTGTTGACTGGGGAGCCTGTGGCCAGCGTACATCTCGGCCCTACTCTCCAAGGCCGATAGACTTTGTTTCTGAGTGTGTTCTTTCAGCCCCACCACACCATCTTTCGTTATCAGCTGCAGTTGCCTGTGCCTCTTTGCTCGGCCCTGACTGTGTGCATTATAAGCACAAATATTGTGCCACATTGTAGCACAATATTGCACAACAATGCATTGCCTTCAGTGCTTTGATGCTGTTGGTTGGGCGGCAAGAAGGGATCCGGCCTGTAAAGAAACTGAGTGGTGGGGTGCTGGCATGGTTATCTGTCTGGAGCGAGGTGCAGACTTGCATACGGCCCAGCTGATGCCACTGCCACTTACTGTCTCTTGTTTCAGTAAAATCCAGATTGGTTTTACCTTTCCGGTATTGGCCCACCCGGGTAGTCCTGGACAATGGGCCGTTAAACGGGTGTATGTATGTTGTAGCACAATATTTTTTGCCATTCCTGAATTGTTTCATGTTGGTGAACAGCTTTGGTAGTGTATGTGGCTGTCCATGCCTCTTTTGTGTTACATTAAGCCTTACTTCTCTAGTTACTGCAATGTACGTGAATGGGTGTGTTTTAACAAGAGATACATGCGAGAATGTTTCTGTTGGAAAATGCATTGATCGTGAAGTGGAGGATGTAAGTGTCTAGACGTAGTCCAAAGAAAACCTGTAGAGAGGTTGTGGAAAAAGACAGCAGGTAAATGAGGAATTTGCTGCATACTGTGGAACACACACACCCCTTTAACTTCCCTTTGTCCGGGACTACCCGGGTGGGCCGGTACCACAAAGGTAAAACCAATCTGGATTTTACTGAAGCAAGAGACAGTGAGTGGCAGTGGCATCAGCTGGGCCATATGCAAATCTACACATCGCTCCAGACAACTAACCACGCCAGCACCCCACCACTTAGTTTTTTACAGACCGGATGCCCTTCCTGCCGCCCAACCAACAGCGTCAAAGCACTGAAGGTGATTAATTATAGATACAAGTCGCTCACAATACGGCTTACTTACTTTATCTACTTACTGTAGTGTGGCTGTGTGGTGCACAGGTAATGATGGTTACAACCAAGGCTGGGACTCTGGATACGGTGGAGGAGGCTATGGAGGTGGCAGCTACGGGGGTGGCTATGGTTATGGTGGAGGCTATGGCAGTGGGGGGTATGGAGGAGGCTATGACTACAGTGGTGGCTATGGACAGGGTAATCAGTACGGTGGCGGCCAGCAGTATGGTGGTAAGTGATTAGCAGCAATATTTGTTTCTGATTCTATGAATTCTCCGTCAGAAATAAGCCGCTTGAATTTGATTCGATTTGGCATGCATTTTCCTGCATCTAGTGAGATAAGGAAGTGGATGGAACTCCAGAAATCTAACACATTGAAGTAAAATATAGCATAGTGAGGGACATTAGTATTTTAGAAGCATAACACACTAAATCTTGTCAGATTATCATGTCTGAATTCCGCTAAAATCAGTGATATCACTGTGAAACGTTGGAGTTGAAATGAGTCAGTACATTTTTTAAACATTTTTAATTGATTTATAAAAAGTCTCAATTTATGTCAGTTTTTTTATTCCGACACTGTTGGCATATTGCACACCATGCTAGAGTCTATAAGAGGTGAAGTTTTTCAGGATGTTGTTAATTGTTTGGCAATTTATTAGAAAGACTAGTGCAAGATTGTTTTTAATGCTACACAGCAAATGCTCACTTTGGCGTATTACATTTCAACACAACAACAGAATGTTTAGGATTTGCTTTTCTTTGTACTGCATTTGTTGAGTTATTGTGGTATTGCAGATTACATTTTAAAGATAGAATCTGGCATTTACTTCATTGACATAATTATAGGCAGCTGTGCAAAGTAATCTGACTGATTGGCATTTGATTTCTGCACTAGAATGGACTTATGGATGTTTGGCATATTGTGATTTTGAGCAGTTGATGAGCGTTTCCATTTAAAAAATGTTATTTGCATGCCACCGCTTACTTAAGACCATTTGGCATGCTGGTATAATAGATGGGGCATTGTACTAGCACTTTAGAGCTCTGATGTTCAATTCCTGGCTGTTCTGCTGTCACATAGTAACCCTGGGCAAGTTGCTCACACACTGTTTAACACACGGTGTCATTTGGTACCAGCCAAAGGCGTCAAGCTTTGAAGCTGAGAATGCAATGTTGGGCTGCCATGACTTTGCCAAGCCCAAGGTTACGGATGGGTTTATCGCTAGTGTCACCTGTGCAGGCTGCCTGCTTTGCAAACTGTAGATTAGAACCAGCCACTGCGGTCCTTGGAACCTGAGCGTATCTTGTACCTAACATTTGGCATGGCTTGAAAGTAGAGAGC
>Ga0126330_10000226_pt1 | contig 12265 bp, 15 predicted proteins | sample InaspJWI91metaG_FD_97004 | JGI IMG/M metagenome (GOLD analysis project Ga0126330, IMG submission 97004) | Marine gutless worms symbiont microbial communities from Oahu, Hawaii - Inanidrilus sp. 2 OAHU.JWI-91 metaG | ecosystem: Host-associated > Annelida > Digestive system > Unclassified...
CAAGCACAATATCATCAAAAACTTGCAGAGCATTTGGTGTTTATCCAGTGACTTCAGTTGTATGATGAAGCCTAATTGCAAACTGCTACATCAATCATAAGCATTAACCGTCAACAACTGTCAGAAGAGTAGACAGCTAGCGTTGACTCCAAACTGCGGGTGACTGAAAACGAACTTAACATAATCATATAATACTACCGACGTCCCATAATCAGTGTCACAGTGATTGTGAGGAGTTGAATGAAACGAGTAAGTAAACAACCACAAACGTCTATAACGGCAGTGTTAACAGCAGCAACCTGCCAACTTGTTATGCTACCGGAGTTAAATGTTTGCCGATGGAGTCCAACTGTGGTTCCACATCTGTCAACAACAACAACAACAACAACAATGGTCACTAACACGATACAAGAGACATCCATCAAATAAGTTGCCACAGTAATGACAGCAAAAGGCCGCATTGTTGCTGCCACCTACAGAACAAGGTGAACATCGACCGCACATCAGTTATTCTGCATATTTCAAAATGGGCCAGAAGATGCCCCCAAACTGCCCTTTCCCTTGGGTGATCTGGGACACCATCTGGGCTCACCCGAGTCCTAACCCCAAATGACACCTCGAGCCATCTAGAACTTGGAGCTGCCGTCATCAAGCATTCATCTACGTGCAGTGATGCCAGCTAATGTGCAATATAAGTATAATGGCCTCTAACACTGCACAGCTTCCTGCATTTATCATATCTGTTCAGTCCTGCCCACAGATGTTTATATCAATATTCTGTATTGATACTTAATCAACATTTTCCATTCCCGCTACAGATGCCAGCAGCAGCCATTTTCAGAGGCAATGTTATTGGTGTCTGCATTTTTACTGGCTACTGTGGTCTCGTCACAAAGATGCACAATATCTAGTAGGGCTGTCATCAGTTTGATGACAGCACCAAAAGCCACTGAAATGAAAAAACGGTTACAATAATAACAGACAACATGATCTTGTCTACAACAATAAATATGAACTTAAAATTATAAAATATGCCTTACGCAATAAATTTGGCGACCAGTGGCTGTGTCTCTAAACTCAAATGCATCTGTCAACCTGTGCTAGTTATGTATTACCAACACAAGATGACAACAACAGCAGCCACAACATACCATGTGAGTGGGCTTGGCAGAGAGGTAGTTCGATGCAACATCTGCATTGTTAGACGCCCAGCCAATAGACTCATCAGTGTCGGCAGCATTCATCATCATAACTCCAGTGCCGCCCGATGGAGCAGTGCCTGGCAAGTGATTGGCAGTGGGCATCATGCCATTAAATGATGCTGCAGCAGCAGCATCGGCAGTGAACATTGCTGCTGGTGGCATCATCATCGCGGCGGCACCAACTGCACCCTGAAACCACATACGTTACACAAGGAAATTAACCGACAGTTTTCATCTCTCTATCATGTGTTTTTAAAATTGTATATATGTCAATTTATGTTAGTTCTGTATTCTTATTTTTAAAAACCTTTTATATGTTGTCTGTGAGTGAATAAACGTTTCACTTCATTTCTGTAACACAACCAAATTCTACTTTTCTAGTGACGTTTCATGGAATTACGGGAATAAATGCATTACTGGTATACCCAGATCATCCCGGACAGAGGGCTGTTAAATGAGCTGAGGCTGCTTTTATACTACATTTTTCAAAACGACCAGCTAGATCAGCAATGGCATTTTCTGGCAACTTGCCACATATTAAATGGTTTGTAGATTTTTCTTTTTTTCAAAAGATTTTTGACTGTGACTGTTTGTGGCTTAATAAAGCTCTCTCTCTCTTCACTATTCAAGACCCACAACACTGCTACTCACCACTTCCAGTTTACCACCAAACTCTCTACAAGTTAGGCTAGGTACTGTGAGAAAAAACCTCTTGGTCTGAGACTTTTCATATAAATTTGTTTCACAGTAACATTTATTAGCTGTGACCTTGACGTTTAACCAATGACAGGTCTGACTAACACAAGGTAGGTAAACTACCATGCCAAAGGTTTTTCAGTTTAATTCATAGTCTGGGCACACACAGAGACAACCGATTGCTGAAGTGGTGGGTAACAACCCCATGTTAATGCTGTGGATATTCAAACATACATCTACATGAAACATAAGACGTGGTATGACAAAAGTCTCTACCAAATTCAGCCACAATCATGTAAAAAATGTTCAGAATTTATCTAACGAGTCACACACATGGCATCACTGACATCAACTGGTGTCATAGCAATGAAAACAAAAGACAGATTAGTTACCGAGTGCAGCATGTGCTTGACAGCTGACTGGTCAATGGCCGGCGGGTTGCCGTGGTAAACATCTGACATCATCATCATTGCACTGACATCATTCATATTCATTGTTGTCGGGTAGCCGACATGCATGCCAACTGCTGCCGCAGCTGCGCTGTGGCCGGTGTCAACAGGCAAACCAGTGCCGGTCATCATGGCCGACTGATCAGCCAACGCCCCAAACAGCGGTACATTTCCCCAACTCCCTACATACACACCAGTCACAGGGAATGAAGAATGACTCGGTAGGGGTTCAGTTTCATGAACTTGGCACTTGATAAAAGTGTATACCTCTGCATCACATGGAAATCGTTAGTGTTGCTACCACATACAGACATGTACACCCACCCACATTTTCCTGAACGATGCAATAACTATTTTTCCAATTTCACATTATTGTTCAACCAGATAACTACTGGACCATAAAGTATCCACAGCATGTTCTAGGTCACATCCAAAATTTAATCAAATTTCCTTATTTCCAAAACCAACCTATTTTTCGTCAAATTTAATGAAAACGCATCTCAAGTGATACTGTTAGCAACTAGAAAAATATGGATACAAAACTGGCAGACATATACGACTTTCAAGAACAAAACTGTGTGCATCCATGGACACGTATAAAAGCAGAAATATTAGAAACAGCATTTAACGACGTATACACATTTGTGCATACTAGAAAGTTAAAAGTCAAAACTGTGTAGATAGTGGAGTAACTGGCAGTTCAAGTATACGTACCATCATTGTACATGTTCCAGGAATCATGAACTGGAACGCTGCCCCCACCAGCAGCCAGAACATTCCACTCGGCAGGATACATGGAAGTCGGCCGTCGTGCAGCACGTTCTGTGCCAATAGGACCAAGAGTCTTACGATCGTCCAGTCCGCCTTGTGACTCTGAATACACAACAGCATCTCACAACTGTACTCTACTCTTGCACGGCTGGCAGGACAATTAACCAATGTAGATGAGAATTTCAGACAATACAGCCAAAGAAATAGGTTTTGCACCATGCTATTCCATCATTTGTTAATCTTCAATGCAAAATCCCACCTACTGCCACCACACTTTTCAATGTTACTGTCACGGACATGTCTTACTGTGTAAGACGTGGGAGGTGTACTAGGTGACCTCTGATTGCGGGCCTGGACATGATCGGGAGTTGGTGCCATGGCAGCTCAGCATGTGCGGTTGTGTGACCTAGTTATGCATGATCGACATATTATTGGGCGCATGATGAGCACATTTAAACAGGTTTGCTAGGCGTGCAGTGGTGTGGGCCTACCGCTGATGTCATCGATTCTAGGGTGTAGGCAGCTGCACGTGTGGTTTAAAAAACCACCCCAAACTTCTGTCAAATCTTCACTGATTTTCAAAATTCTTTCACCGGGGAACGCTATATAAACCGAGATATCAGATTTTGGAGTGGAGGAGATTGAGCTTAAGTTGGAAAGTTGAGTTGATCAGTGAACACTGCTGTATAGAGACATACTGAAGAGCCGACATTTATTTTTTAATTTACTTTCTCGTTTCATGCATTCAGTGCTTTGACGCTGTTGGTTGGGCGACAGGAAGAGCATCCGGCCTGTAAAAAAGTGAGTGGTAGGGTGCTGGCGAGGTGCAGACTTGCACATGATCCAGCTGATGCCACTGCCACTCACTGTCTCTTGCTTCAGTAAATCCAGATTGGTTTTATCTTTCTGGTACAGGCTCACCCGGGTAGTCCCGGAAAAAGGGCCGTTAAACGGGTGTGTGTGTGTTTCTTGTTTTATTAATAAATAATATGATCATTTATACACGAAGAAGAGTTACTTCGTCTGTCTTGAGGACTGACCACTCAGGCATTGACAGTTAGAGACAGTAAACAGACTGTGTAAGCAATGCTACTGAGAACTCTTTCAAACTCTCCAGTTCTTAACTGCAGCTGCTGGCTAATACAGGCAGACCTGCATAATGTTTGCAAAATGGTGGTTACATGGCTATATCTAACGAAATAACTGAAACTGGTAATAACAACAACTGCATATACCGGGTGGCCCGAAAAAACGTCCAGAACTTACGCATGGCGTTATGCAACAGAGTAGGTGAAATGAATCAGCAGAAAAGCATGTACGTAATGAGCAAACATATTCGAATACATCAACGAATTTTCACCTAAAAGGCTTCCATATTAGCCGTGATACAAGCGAAACAGTATTGCATGTCATAAAACAGTGTTTGCAAGCAGTTCGTCATTTATGTTGTTGGTTGTACGCAGGCTACACCAGAACGACACAGTAATTCGTATCAGTCAACTGATCAGCAGAAAATCTGCATACTCCATTCTGCTTTGCCACAGCTGCTAAACGCCTTTTCCACTGCAATATACCTTTTCCACTGCAATATATCTTTTCCGACTGTCTGGTCATCGACATCGTGCCATTTGTCCCTGATAACATTCTGAAGATCTTTGAGATTCGCAAATGGTTCACACAGACAAGTTCTTGCAAGATATCCCAAACTGAGTAATCTAGCGGATTCAAATCTGGCAAATGTGGTGTCCATTCTTGTGAGCTAATGAAATCGGGTGTGCTGTCTCAAAGAAAATTTTGAGTTGCTTAGGTGCGGTGAGATGGACCACTGTCTTGCATGAAGACGAAATCATTGTCTGGATACTCATCATACGTCATAATGGGGCATTCATTAATGGCGTCAGTGAAATTTATAAGTAAGTAATAGTACATACTGATCTACAAATGTGCCAAAGGAAATTTCGCCTCGTAAAGTATACGCGCTGTTATAGTTGTTTTTTTTCGGGCCACCCGGTATAATAATGACAAAGCAGTTCTAGTTACAGATTTAAAAGAACAGAACTGAAACAGAAATAAACAAAGTATGAAAAAAGCAAATGGGTTACCAGCAGTAGTTGCCGTGACGGGCGGCGGGATGTTGAACCCATGTCCAGTGGTGTCGGGATGAGACGCCGATGCCAGCGACGTTGCCATCAGCGGAGCGGCCAGTACGCTCGTCTCCGTGACGGCGCCGCCAGTGTTCCGAGCAGCACCAAACTGATGCACCTGAGACGCTGGAAGCACGTATACATCACCAGTCGCTGCTGGACCCACCTGCATCAACCCGGGAGGTGGCGGCGGTGGCACGTGATATGCCACATTCGGTCGGTAACTGGTACAAGCGCTCATGAAGAAGGAGGCGGGCCGGTCCAGCGATGCTCCGAGGGTTTGAATGGCTGGGCCAGAGTTGTCAGCTGCAAGAGAGGAACTCACTGCAGCACTCGGGGTTGAACTCGGCCGCCCGTAATCGCCCGGTCGGAACGCGGACTCGGCGGAAGTGGAGGTCGGCGGTGCCTGGGCACGAGATGACGAGGGATCTTTGGATGCACGATGGCCCGGTGCTTTGGTTGGGTCGGAACACGCGGACATCTTGTAGCCAGGAGCCTTGTGTGGGTCTGATGCACTGGCCGGCGGTGGTACGGAAGCAGTGGCATCCTCGCAGTACGAGACAGAGAGGGGTGGAGATGACGTGACGACGCCGGCTGCAGCGACAGATGCGAAGTCGTCGGTACGTTTTGAAAGAACCGACTCAGCAATGATCTGACTCAGCGCATTGTCGAACGGCGAGTAGTCGCGCATGAATGACGACGACGCGGTTGCACTCAGCCGAGACACCGCCACAGGCGCTGGAAACCCAGCTGCTGTAACGATGGGCAACGGCTGTGGCTCACAGCGCTGCGGCGCACTAGCAGCCAATTGAACGCCTCCACCACTGCTGCTACTGCTTGTACTAATTGCCACAGATGACAGTTTCATTCTGTCAACCGGCGGAGACCTGGACACAGATGAAGATTCGGTGGCTGCTGAGACAATGACGGCTTTGGCTCGGTCGCTGTATGACATCTTGCCCATTTCGGGAGACGCCCGGACCGCGGCCGATTCAGTGGACCAAGCTGAGGCAACAGTCACAATGGGTGCCGCAACACTACCAGATTTCACTGACGTTGATGATGGCTGCTGCCAAGCACTGACTGCAAAACTACTGCCGCTCTTTGATACCGACGACTTGAACAACTGGTCGTCCTTTGGTGCCGAGCTTGTTGCACCGTTCGACTTGCTGCTGGATGCAGATTTCTGTTTCTGTCCGCCATGCAATGCACCTGCAGTCTGCAGCGGTTTCATCTTGGGCAACTGCTGCTCGAACTTCTTGTCAGTGTCATTGATCAGAGCTTCGATGAGCGACTGGGCATACTTGGTGGCTTCCACGGAGCCCCTGCACACACACAGCACAACATTGTTCACCATTCCTCACTTCACCTGTGTTATTACAGCATAAGAAAAACTTAACCAGGCCACTTGCAATTAAAGATGTTAAAAAACATGTATTTTTCTGCGAGTGAAATATTTCAGTATTTTTGTGTTCATTTTGAAAGATTTGAAAAATGTCTTCAAACAAGTCTTGGGTGCTATTCAGTCAGTGCGGAAATGCATTTGTACAGATAATGGCCTAAAGTGGATATGCATATGTCAGTGTTTGCGAATAAGACAGAATAGCTGTTCTGTGTACAAAGAACTGCACAGCTGCACTAATCCAGGTTAATCCTGAGCATTTTTAGTACAAGTTTTAATTGGCTCCATTGTCAAACATCGGCTGCCCACTTGCCTCACATTTAAACACAAGCTACAGACATTTCAGTCCCAGCAATGAGTGGCACTGTTTGTGAGGATTCATTATTCTAGTGCTAAAATTTAATAAGCATATTGGATCACAGTGACAAGCACTTGCACAGCTGTCAGGACAAGCACAGCTTCTTACTAGGCTGATTAACTGGCATACTCCATGCTTGCTGTCAGTATGCACCAACTATATCATTTATTAATACTTCTGCTAAGAAAGTAATAAGCAATACAAAGACTGCAGTCAAGCATTTTCACAGAAGTAACATAAAAACAATATGTTGCAAAAATAATTAAACAGTTTGTATTTTTTGTTTTTTATTGGCTTTGAAATATTTCAAAAAGAACAAAAAAAACTGAAACATTTCATTTGAAATATTTCATGCTCACAAAACTAATTGCACAGTCGGTTTGCTCATTTCCCTTACTAAACCACTAAGCATGCACGGATGACCTAAACAAATTTAAGTCCGTAATATACAGCAGTACAGCTAGTGCAACACCAGACCTCTGTACATTTTGTGACACTGTGAACAACCTGCCTAAGGTTATTATCTGAAACCATGAAATAAACTCATGACCAATGAGACCTCCCTTTCTGTGCACAGATCCAGATACTAAACTAACAGAAGTTCTCTACAGAATGTGTAGAACTTCTCTGTGGCAATCAGCACATCAAGAACCAGACCGATCTGTTTAGCCATTCAACAACAATGCACTAATGTTTTAGACACATACACAGACACAACTAAAGATATGTCAAAACCTTATCACAGTCGGATGAAAAGTGACAAAATCATCTTCTTCCTACTGCCCTGCTGTGGCAAATACCATGTCTCCATGTGTGTTTGTGTGTGTCGCCGACTCAATAAAATGACTCACTTGATGGTGATGATACGCTCCGTCGTGGAGTCACGCGACCTGTCAATCTCCACCTGCGCCGTCGAGATGTCGCGGATTGCGTTTATGTTGCAGCCGCCACGACCAATCACACGACTGATCGTGTTCGCAGGCACTAGCAGTCGCTTCGACCTACACAGTCCAACCAACGTGTGTCATGTGGGCTAAAAGATAGTATTCAAATAGAAAAACTGCCCTCAATCGAGGACGGACTGTCTGAATTACCATACTTGCCAAACCTAACCTTTGATCTATCACCCTGACTTTCTATCCCCGGTGATCCATACACATGCAGCAAATCAAGCTCAAAGTTCAGCTGTTTTGAAACTTACAGTGGAACACACACACCCATTTAACGGCCCTTTTTCCGAGACTACCCAGGTGAGCCAGTACCAGAAAGGTAAAACCAATCTGGATTTTACTGAAGCAAGAGACAGTGAGTGGCAGTGGCATCAGCTGGGCTATATGCAAGTCTGCACCTAGCTCCAGACATATAACCATGCCAGCACCCCACCACTCAGTTTTTTTTACAGACTGGATGCCCTTCCTGCCGCCCAACCAACAGCGTCAAAGCACTGAAGGCATACAGTGGAAATAAATGGAAATAAACTTCATACAATTTAATAAGTAACAATATGGTAAGCTAGTTTAATAAAATTAAAATGTCAGAATTTGTAACCATGCAGCAAATCAAAGTGACACTGGGAACCATAATCTATGGAAATCACCAAGTGACTAAATGCACAAACGATAGACAACTGAAAGTCAACAGCAAGCCGGTTGGAGAATGCTTCTGCCTGGAAATGCAAGCACGCACAAACATAGAGATTAGTCAATGACATACAATGCCTCTGGCAGCCCATGGGATGGGTGGCAAAGGCATACAAATGAACAGCAGAGCAGAGTGAAATGACGAACTTGCGAGACACTTCTTCCCACTCGTCGTCTTTCCGAGCAGCTTTCTTGCCGCTGCCGGACTTGGCTGGGGTTCCAGACGACTTTTTGTTGAAGCCTGGTGCAGACTTCTGCTCACTATAAACACAACAGCTGCCTCACTAGAAAGCTCTCACTCATGGCTGGACCATTTAATATCTCCACTGTCAGTGTCCAGGTAGCTGGACATACAAGCATGTTTGCTATATTTCTTACTAATACCTGCAACCATTTCTGGTCACAGGCAACACCAGCAACAAAATTTTGAAACTATCAGTAAAGCATCATAACAGGAATGCAGCTGGTAAAAATTAACATTCCATCATTTCTAAACAATACAATGAAAAGCTGGCCTGACCTGTCAGAAATGCTCAAAACTGTGAACTTACACAAGATTGTACAATACACTGTATTTATGCAATGCCACTGCCAGTTGCTACAACTTTTAATTACTACTGTAAAAACTTAACAAATACAAGCAGAAGATAGACATGCAGAAGTATCATTGTAATACATACATGACAGTAATTCGCGGCTTGTCTGTGGGTTTCTTTGACGAGCTAACTTTGACAGTCGCCGGCACAGTAGACAGTGATCCAAAGTCGTCCAAATCACCGATACCTGCAACAATGAACGGCAACATATTACAGCCAATACACAGCAAACTCACATAATAAACAGAAACCAATAACACATAAACAGAAGTAACACAAACCAGCTAGACAATATGACAAACCAGCATGACTATATAAAGATAAAAGATCAGAAAAAAGCTTATGTGAAACGGCTTTAACAACAAAATTCTGGAAAAATATCTTTAAAAAGAAAGAATAAAACCAAGCCGATTACACAGTGTTGGCAGTGAGTCTCAAAGGTGACGGAACTGTTGACAACGTAAGAACGAAATGCAGGTAATTGCCACACCACACACACACCCGTCTAACGGCCCGTTGTACGGGACTACCAGGGTGAGCCAGTACCAGAAAGGTAAAACCAACCTGGATTTTACTGAAGCAAGAGACAGTGAGTGGCAATGGCATCAGCTGGGCCATATGCAAGTCTGCACCTCACTCCAAACAGATAACCACGCCAGCACCCCACCACTCAGTTTTTTTACAGGCCGGATGCCCTTCCTGCTGCCCAACAAACAGCGTCAAAGCACTGAAGGCATTGCCACACCACTGAGCATGAAAGTCGGAAGATAACAAAACAGGATTTAAAGCACTTTTAGTCATTGCAGCAGCACATTGATGAAACTGATTGACTTTCAAGGTGCACTTTCTTAACAGCTAGAACATCATCTACTCAACATTCAAAGTTCCAGTTCAGTTACCAGTGATTGAAGCCGGTGCAGGAGGACAGACATTGAGTGAAGTGAGTTTGACAGGCTCCAGCACACTGCCTCGCAACGACGTCTCTCGACCAACCACGTTTGACATCGACGAGTTATTAACCGACGACTTATTTCTGCCAGACAACAGCGAGTCTCCTGGGCTGAGTGTGGAATGAGTCCTCGGCTCTGCTTCATTCGGCTGGGTGACGGAGTCCATCGACGACTTGTTGCCGTTCTTGTGGCGGTCACGGCGGTTACGTCGGCCACGCCGTGATGTCTCATTTGAACCTGCCACAGTCGTGGTCACCGATGAACTGTCATTGCTCTGTGACGTCATTTCACTTGGACCATCACTGATGTCATCCAACGACGCCTTCTCCTCATCTGCCAACCACCAATCAACATCACATGCAGTCTGTGCACTGGTGATCAAACCACGACTGTTTCACACAAAACTTCCAAGAACAAGTCTTCACTCCGAAGTGCACACATACAGACACCACACAAGCACAGATAACTAGCTTTTACATTTATAAAAGGCCATGACTGACATAGGCTGCTGACTGATGTAATGTGATAGCTAGTTCTGTACGATGTCTTTGCAAATAAAATTCTGACATTTGCTGGAACTACAGCAGTGACTTAAAATAAAGATTAACTAAAGCCAGTTTTTAAAAATATTGTGTCAACAAGTTCGGGAGTTGTAAGCAAAATGAACAAACAGCACCAATGCACTCAAAAGTGTATAATATGGACTCAACAGATAAAAATACCACATACGAGAAGTACATACCTGTACCATTCACCTGCACCTCGTCATGAGGTGATTCCACCACCTGCTGCTGCTGCAGATCAGTATCGCTAGTTGATGGTTTATCAGTCGACATCGTCACCTCATCACTCAAGTTGTCTCGATCATCCACGTCACCGCCAGCGATGTCACCGTTCATCAGCGACGAACTAACAACGTGTCAACACAAAATTATTCACATATATTATAATACTTTCAGGCACTTTGACAAAGCACCATCAAAGCTGGGTGTGTTTCTGTATGGCCCTGAGAGTTACCAGCATCACAAGAACCACTGCAAAGGGAACAAAGACACTTACATCAGGCATGTGCACGAAACATTTACAGAAGTACACGCATGCACGCACACACCAATTTAACGGCCCTTTTTCCGGGACTACCCGGGTGAGCCGGTACCAGAAAGGTAAAACCAATCTAGATTTTACTGAAGCAAGAGACAGTGAGTGCCACTGGTATCAGCTGGGCCATATACAAGTCTGCACCTAGCTCCAGACAGATAACCATGCCAGAACCCCACCACTCAGTTTTTTTACAGGCCGGATGCCCTTCCTGTCGCCCAACCAACAGCGTCAAAGCACTGAAGGTATCATTTACAGAAGTAAGCAAAAACATGTATAAAGTACCAATAGTCACACAAGAACACATACTGACACTAGAACTCATCAGTAAGTCACAAAGAACCTGAAATCATTGGGGTGCACCTCATCAACATCACTGCAACACTTACCCAGTGGCGCTATCGTCCGCCGTCTCTTTATCACGATCAGCTCTTTCCTTCTTCTTCAGTTTCTTGCGATCACGCTTCCGAGCCGCCGCGGCCTTCTTGGTCTCTTCACGCTCACGTTCCTGGCTCAGTTCTTCCAGCAGACTGGCGGCGTTCTTGTTTGCCTCGGCCGCCTGGTGGTCCTTGGCACTCACGATCATGTTCATGCACCCGTGACAGCGCTTTATCATCTCCTGCCACGTCACAGCATGCACACATCAATTAGCTCAACACATTACTCACAGCCACTAGAAAACATTCAACAGTCTAAACTGCCACAATGCAAATGGTACTACCAGCCAAAGTGAGTTAATAATTTCTTTCACTCTGGCTTGGATGTGAAGTAAGGTACAGAGACAGTGTAGAATCAACAATGTGGAGGAGAACTCCAGCATCTTCTCCCTCATCTGAATGCGCTGGTTGCCATCAGCAAGGGCATGCAGGTAGTAAAAGTTAGCACCAAAAAATCTAACTGAAGGTGCTGGCTAATGCAGGTTGACCTGTATAATGGCCATAAAACAGGCGGTGGTGGTG
>Ga0126330_10000227_pt1 | contig 12240 bp, 3 predicted proteins | sample InaspJWI91metaG_FD_97004 | JGI IMG/M metagenome (GOLD analysis project Ga0126330, IMG submission 97004) | Marine gutless worms symbiont microbial communities from Oahu, Hawaii - Inanidrilus sp. 2 OAHU.JWI-91 metaG | ecosystem: Host-associated > Annelida > Digestive system > Unclassified | place...
AAGCTGGGAGTTGAAGAGTGGCTTGTATCAGCACTGATGTCTATGTATACAGGTGCAAAAACGGTCGTCAGAACAGTCTATGGTAATAGCAAAGGTTTTGAGGTAAAAGTGGGTATGCACCAAAGGTCAGGATTAAGCCCACTGTTATTTGTGATTGTCATGGAGGCCATATCTAGAGAATTTAGGGTTGCCCTGCCATGGGAACTGCCGTATGCTGATGACTTGGTAGTGATAGCTGAAACAGCACTAAATCAGTAAACATTATGGCTTCTTCTCCTAATCACTAAGATGAAAGTGTACCATCTGTTCTTAGAACCAGGGCTAGAGAGGCATTTGCCCTGATGGTTTCTTGCAACTTTCACTAGAAAGAGCAAAAGTTACTTGCAGCGAAAGGGACACTCGCTATCGTAAACAAAAGTTCAAGGGCTGAAAGATCCAAAGAGCTCCTCTTCACCAAAGATTCCATGGAAATTCCATGAATGCACATTTTTTCATGGAGTGACTAAAATGCACAACTTGAAAACTGCTGGAGTCTAGAAAATGACTGATCAGACGATGTACGTCGAATTTTTAACAAAATATCAATGTGTGAAAAGCTGAGGGTCTGGAAAAACAGGAAGTGAAAAACTATTGACAAACTCTTAATAAAATACAAAGATAAAGTGTGCCCCTTAGAGAAGTCCTTATTAATGAGCCTGTGTGTGGTGCACCACAGAAGTCTGTGACACATGGTCAGTGTGAAAGCAGACCTACAGTTATTTTACCAGCCATCAAGCATCACTACCCTTTGACTGGTACCAACTTAACAGACAAGGCACATAGGTATGAAAAATTTATCTGAGATTTTTGCACGAGAGCAAAATGGCCGGTAGCCAAACCCACAATCTCTGATTTGTGAGTCCAATACCAAAACTATTACACATTTAACAACACGTGGAGATTAGGAGGTCTGAAAAACGACGGACGTATTAAACTGTGTCTATGGCATTCAAGAGTGATCGCCAAGATGCAGAAATTTACAATCTAGTTGCAACGTTTGCATTACATGTATCCAAATTAACGCATATACGAAATGGTGTACTCTAATTTTTTTTCGGTCAGGACAATAATTACAAATATATCACAGAAACTTTTAATGGACAATAAACACAAAAATTACTCGTCATTAAGCAATCTAAAGGGTGCAAATTTATTCCTTAAAATGCACCAAAATACCTTTGTCGTTTAGCTCTGACCTGGTGGGGAGCTTACGCGCTCCCCTAAACCTCCTAGACGCAATGAAAGCAGGTCTACTCATAAGGGGGACAGAAAGGAGGACAAAGGGAACAAAAGGAATTCCCCAAGTCAAGGTGAGTAGAATAAACACTAGATGACGATGATGACTGCAGCAACTAGCACATACGAACATCGTTCAGTAGCTGCTGAAGTCTGCTGACAGGTCAAATGGCGATGTCTAGCTGCCATATATTGCCATGGCTGGGCAGCGTGTTGTGGCGAAGCGCTGACACCAACGGAACGTAATCGATCCATCTGACTTGGCGTCTACAGCAGCTCAGCCAACCTTCAACAGCAACAACATTCTTTACTGGGTAAGCCGGTACCAGAAAGGTAAAACCAGTCTGGATTTAAATGAGGCAAGAGATGATGGGATTTGGGGATATCACTGGCATCAACTAAATCATATACTTTTACATGCCAGATGCTCTTCCTGACACAAACCAACATTGAATAAATCCCTTATTATTGGATCTATCCGAAAAATTAAGTGATGATGTGTTGGTGTGGTCATCTGCGAAAATGCTGAGAAACTGTTGTTTTCAGCGTACAACATTCGTTTGTTCGACTTTCACTACTGACTGGAGCTGTGACTTTAACTGTTAACAAGATTGCGATTAACAACTGGTTTCGGTTACGGTTATGGCCGTAAGTCATTCGTTAGTTTCGGCCTGGTTACGGTTACGGCCGAAACTAAAAGTTGAATTTCGGCGCCAGTTTCGGTTGCGGCCATAACCAAAAATAACCGTTTCGGTCGGGCTCTAGATGGGGTTGTTGAATGGCAGTGGCATCAGCTGAACCATATACAAACAATCTGCATCTCGCTCCAGACAGATAACCACACCAATAACTCATCACTCAATTTTTACAGACCGGATGCTCTTCCTGATGCCCAACCAACAGTTTCAAAGTACTGAAGCAGAGCATTCATACATTGAAGAGCAAGTTATATGATACACACACACACTCGTTTAATGGCCCTTTTTCCGGGACTACCCGGGTAAGCCGGTACCAGAAAGGAAAACCAATCTGGATTTTACTGGAGCAAGAGACAGTGAGTGGCAGTGGCATCAGCTGGGCTATATGCAAATCTGCACCTCGCTCCAGACAGATAACCACGCCAGCACCCCACCACTCAGTTTTTTACAGGCTGGATGCCCTTCCTGCCACCCAACCAACAGTGTCAAAGCACTGAAGGCAAGTTATATGATACTGGCAGAATAAAATCTGCGATAGATTTTAAAGATAGTTTTAGTGATGGGTCAGTGGTCAGTTATGCAAATTAAACAGTACTGAAACAAAGACGGTGCACTACAATAAATCACATGACTATGATGTTAAGCTCTGCCTTTGCTGTAAGCTCCACCCAGTGTTATGGCACTTGGTAACTTAGCAGTGAAGTATAAGCATTTTATAGTACAGGTATGACACCTGCTACAGCACTGCTTACAAAAGTGATAATGCATGATTTTTCAATCTCTGGAATAGCAGCTAGTGGGCATAAGTGAATGTTAATACAGCATGTTACACAGCGATTAATTGCATGCACTAACATACCGTTAAACTTGCAGTGCAACAGGCAGTCTTAACATTACAGCAGTCAGTAGTATCGGGAATGGCAATAGTGCAACACTACATCTAAAAATATTTAAAACTTACACAGCTAAAGCAAACGGAATTTTGAAAAACACTTACTTGTAAAGGTAAAAGAAATATGGCATTCTAGGAGTTAGAAATAAATCATCGCACGATACCTACCGTGAGCTGAGAGTAGACGAGCTGTAGCCAAGATATGCGTTCATTAATCGTGCAACAGGAATCAGCGCCTCGTGCACCGGCTTGTTTCTACAGCCAAACACCATCCATTCAATGCTTCCTACACTCAGCCACATCTACGCATACCAGCTACGGTTTCCGAAACCAGGTTCCTTTTGTAAAACCGTTTTTTCGGTTTTGGGAAAAATCAAACTGGTTTTCGTGTTCGGTTTTGGAAGTCACGTCATTGCGTTCACTGCAAATCTACGGGGAGGGGGGTTACAAACAGCAACATTATTAAAAGAACTACATGTACTCACGCTCAGCCACCGCAGCAAGTGCGCCTTTATCATACCGCCGTGTCTGCCGGGCACTGAGTGAGTGACGGTGCTCAAGATACTCGGTGTCACGATTACTGGAAAGCTGTCTAAACGAACACGTGCGCGACGTCGTCCGCAAGTGTGCGCAATCACTACACATCATCAGAGTTCTGCGCTGCCGCGGCATGAACGACCAGGCTCTGCAAGCCGTCTACCACTTTTCTGTCGCTTGTAAATGATATAGAGGGCTAGTCTAGTTTCGCACATCCCTTGCAGTTCTGCCAGCAGTGCTTCGCAGCTATTGCAGCAAACGAAATTCATTATATTTCCTGGGGAGTGGCCTAGCCCCTCCCCAGATCCACCCCATTAATTTACTACAAAATCTAGCAAGTGAGCAAGCTTTAATGCAAATCAAATACTCTGGTAACTGCACAGCCCTACACAACAGGGGCGTGCAAAACTTGACAAGTGCCATGAAAAGGCAAGTCGCAGTGAAAAGTGGGTGTTCTGTGATGTCTTTTCCACGCTTAAAAACAGTCATGGGGCAGTTATAACCAACAGCTGTGCTCCCGTAGACCGTGAAAAACACACTGAATATCAATTGGATAAGTGGCATTACCTTAAACTTTTAAACTAGAGGTAATTGGTCATACCGGCAATACAAAGCAAATTAACTAAAAGTCACTCACCGAGAGGAACAAAGTGCCACAGCGACGAAGTCGAAGATACTGCCAGTTACCGTGCATGACTGACGTTCTCAAGGACTAACAGTGCGGCACAGCGTCACTTGGCTGAGTCAGAATTACGTCCTGGCACAAGCGATCAGGCAAAAAGTATGTAATAGCATGCACGCACATGCACACAGACACACACCTCCTTTTAACGGCCCTTTGTCCAGGACTATCCGGGTGAACCACTATCAGAAAGGTAAAACCAATCTAGATTTTATTGAAGCAACAGACAGTGAGTGGCATTGGCATCAACTGGGCCATATGCAAGTCTGCATCTCACTTCTCACTTCAGACAGATAACCATGCCAGCACCCCACCACTCAGTTTTTACAGGCCGGATGCACTTACGATACGATACGAGATGCTATTTTAACGTGCGCTCGAAAGCCAACATGAGTCAGCTTAATCTACCACACGGAACCAACAAAAAAAAAGAAAAAACTAAAAGCAGAAAACAGATATGCTCAGAAATAACAGTAAACATTCTGGGGAATCCACGTAGTACATATTTAAGTAGAAGAAAGGAAGGGCTACAGTGGGAAGAATTTGCAGAGAAGGAAGGTTTTAAGCCTGGAAAGAAAGAGTGAGTGGGTGATGGAATACCAAATAACAGTAAGCATGACTGTTGGCAGATAAAGACAAAGACCGTATAACTTTGCCAAATATTCACCGACAAGCGACTGTGAACAAAGATGAAGAGCGAGTGCTGCGAGGAGGCTGAACTGTGACGAGGTTATGCAGATACGAAGGTTGGGTGGTTGTGAAAACTTTGTCGGTAAGTTAGAGGAGTTTGCAGTGCTTTTTTGTGACGGTACGAGCCGGTACGGCGTACCAAAAAATCTGACGACTGGTTAACAATTTTATTCGCTCGCATAATAAGGTTCACTGTTCAGAAATTCCAATTGTTCTGAGTAATCTTTTGTATCATTATTTTTTTCATTGAATTATGGCACATTTTAATTTTATCATTTGCCAATATGCCAAATGGGGGCATGCCAGTTTTTACACTGATTGCCACCGGATGATGGTACCGGAAAATAATTCTTTTACAAAAAAGCACGGGGAGTTTGTATTCAATGCGCTCAGTTATCTTTAACCAGTGCAGAGTAGAGCATTTCAATTCGCGATTCGAATCGATTCGTTACGCGAACCGATTCGTTTTGAAAAAAAATCGGTCTTTCGATTCACTAGTTGTCAAACAGTTTTTCTTGTATATTTATTGTATAATCTCAGCCAAAAAATAAGTTGACGTCATTGTTTGTGGCGTTTAATACTTTAGACGTAAAGAGACGCCGCCGAGCCCTTCACCAAACTCACCATCATTACTATTTGAATATCAGTGTACAAGCAGCAAATTTATCAGATTGGCGAATCGAATCGAAAAAAATCGACTCGGTAGCGAGAATCGAGTCGAATCGAAACTTTTTTTGCCCGAATTGGAATGCTCTAGTGCAGAGACCGAAAGATGGGAGTGATGTGACTGGATTTGGGGGCTTTATTTAGCACCTTCCCTACAAACAATCCCACAAAATCCCCATTTTACACCAACAAGGAGTTCCACTTAACTGTACTGTAAAGCAGTGGAAATTAACACTGAAATATAATGCATCTTACCTTCATATTTTCAACAGTGATGGTGCTGTTGAATGGTGGGTAAAAAAAGGTAAAGGTAGCCCATACTCGATTAACAAGAGTAGGCTTCTGGAGCTGATCCCGGTTCTTGGCAGTCAGCCTGCAGGTGAGGTAAATCACGAACCCGACGGTAGGCTGCCACTACTTACTGCATGCCTGTAGTTACCCCCGCAATGCTTAACAGGGCTGCTACCAATTTTGCTGCTTGGCGAACAGAGGCACAATGGATGTGAACAGTCTGCCTAAGACAGCGTAGCAACAGGGATTTGAACCCGGGTCCTTCTGCGCCTGAGTCCAGCACGCTAACCATTCGGCTACCGAGCCAATGGTAGGTAAAATGCGTAATGCAAAAATTTGCCGTACATGGACGATCACATGTCCACTGCAGGAGAGCATAGTTAATTGATCACACTGTGCACCTTACCTCTGTGTTTTCAACAGTGATGCTGTGAGACGTCAATGCTTTTCTTGAGTTTTCAACTCTGCAACCAATTAACTGCAAAGTCAAACGATATCACACAATCAATCCCAATTTATCGGCCCCTTATCCAGGACTACCCGGGTGGGCCAATACAAAAAGATGAAACCAATCTGGGTTTTACTCAAACAACAGACAGTGAGTGGCAGTGGCATCAGCTGGGCCATATGCAAGCCTGCACCTCGCTCCAGACACAACCACGCCAGCACCCCACCGCTCAGTTTTTACAGGCCGGATTACCCTTACTGCCGCCCAACCAACAGTGTCAAAGCACTGAAGAAGGCAAATAAAATAAAATATACGGAAGCAATTTTATTAAACCGCAAGCGAAACTGTTATGCTTTGAAGTTAGCAAAATGCTGATAAGTTTTAAACATAAATTTTAATTGTGTTATTTATGACAATTATCAGCATACCTTCGTTCTCTACAACAGCACGTTAATCTTACTGCTGGACTCATCGGGGAGGGGGACGGGGAAGTGGTGTGTGGGGGGTGCTGCTTGACACCAGCCAGCATGATGCGTACCAGGAAGACAGGCCAGTTTCACACCTGACACAGAAGCAACGCGATGACATATATGACTTGAACCAGTCAACACTAGTACTCCAGCAGCTAAGTTGATATCACGTTTCGACCATCGATATACCGTGGCTAAATTTTCCCCAAGTCCCATGAACAAAATAGCTTCTGAAGCCACACGCCAGCCGACAGCCTTGTTACGAGCACATTCAAGTGAGCAGAGAGGAAAAGAGACCAAGTATTAGCTGAGCGTTATGAGATGCTGAGCAGCGTTGAGCTGGCTGCATTGATCACCGGTGGCCAGTCTAGAATCACATGCGCAATGCTGCTGTCACATTCGCCGAGTGGGCCTAGGTGTCATTACCTCAGGCGAGCAGTCAAACATAGCCTCGGCTAGCTCTGTGTCTAGTGGTCCGGTGTAGATGTGCTCCACTTTGCGGCGCGCATTGTCAGTCGGTGATGGAATGTGGTGCACACACATGCTTGTGAAACCTGCTCATCAACACCAGCGACCTGATTTACAAACTATCTTACGATTTATCACAAGATTGTCTTAAGTTTATCGCAATATCAACTTACTATTATTATTATTACTAATATGCAGTGCACTTCAGTGCTTTCATGCTGTTGGTTGGGCGGCAGGAAGGGCATCCGGCCTGTAAAAAACTGAGCAGTGGGGTGCTGGTGTGGTTATCTGTCTGGAGCGAGGTGCAGACTTGCATTTGGCCCAGCTGATGCCACTGCCACTCACTGTCTTTTGCTTCAGTAAAATCCAGATTGGTTTTAACTTTCTGGTACTGACTCACCCGGGTAGTCCCGGACAGAGGGCCACTGAATGGGTGCTAATATGCAGCGTTTAACATGTCATGTGTCGGTCATAAGGATGACGAATCGCAGGCACAACGTCACAGGCTTACGATAGGGACTTTCAACGTGCTAAGAGTTCTCTTGTTCATAAAAAGGTAGTAAATACTCGATCGTAGTGTTCCGGAGCCGATCCCGGTTCTTGGCAGTCAGCCTGCAGGTGACGTGAGTCATAAACCCGGCGATAGGCTGCCATTACTTTCTGCCAGGCCTGCTACCAATTTTGCTGCTTGGTGATCAGAGGCACGAAAGGTGTGAACAGTTTGCCTAACACTGTTTCCTGACTGCGATTTGAACCCGGGCCTTCTGCGCCTGAGTCCTGCACGTTAAGCACTCGGCTACCGAGCCACCCTTTTACATTATACGTCATTTGCAGATAGTGATCAACTAATGTGCTATCTGGGGCAAGAGGAGTGGAGCAACTCCTGTTGCCACAGATCCATAAAATTTGTGGGCCCCGTTGTCGTAAGTATGATCCTTCTGCGAATGATTTTCTCAGTGAACCTATGTCCAGTAAGCAACAACAGTGCTGTTAAACTTCTAAGCACAATAATTAAACAGACAACAGCGAAAGCAGCAGAAAGATTAAAAAAACATTACGTGTAAAGATAAACAAATGCCGTCGACAGAAGTTTTACTTGACGATTATTCACACAAATTTGTGATGTATAATGAAACTGGCATTGATATTAGTTTAACAGTGGCATATCATCGTAAATTTCATCACAAAAACAAAAAAACAACCGTATATTGTCTGCTGGTACGTTCGTTTTCGTTGGCATCAATCACGGACGTAATGTCTATTGTTAGAAGGCAGCAAAGATTTTTTCCGCTGTTTTTGCTGGCCACAGCGAAGTCTGCTCTTAATACCTTAACAGTCAAATATCGTGTTTTTTCTGACTTCTCTTAGCTCAGCGCTTAGAAATTTATCAGCAGCAATATTACGATCACAGCGGCAGTACCGGCAATGAAACCTGAAGCCACCGCTAAACAGATAACCGCAAGATGCCGCGGAAAATAACCTTAACGTCTGATGGGCGCAGCTTCGTCTTAACCAAACACAGCGAAGCTGCTTTGCTGTGATTGGTTGGGCAGGATTAGGCTAATAATAACTCGGACAATCTACCATCTTGAGCTTACCGTTTCTGTCAATGGTCGACGGCTTCACCTTCCGAGCTGTTTGATTGGCAAGTAAGGTATGTAGACTAGAGCATTCCAATTCGCGATTCGAATCGATTCGGCCTTTCGATTAACTAGTTGTCATGCAGGTTTCCTTGCTTATTTGTTGTACGGTCTCAGCCAAAAAATAAGCTGACGTCATTGTTTACTCCTAACTTACTATCTGAATATCAGTGTACAAGCGGCAAATTTATCAGATTGCCGAATCGAATAGAAAAAATTGATTGGGTAGCAAGAATCGAATCGAAACTTTTTTTGCCCGAATTGGACTGCACTAATGTAGATATTTATCTATTCCATGTCTATGTTTACGATGAAGCCGAGACTCGGTACCTGTAAATGATCCAAAAAACCTGCTGAGAACCAATCATAGTAATGGACGAATGTTCATCTTGGACTCCTCCTTGGTGAGATGAATACCCAACTCATCACAGACCCGTGGCAGACTAGCATCCACATCTCCACCACCTACACATCGCCCAGCACCACCCAGTGAATACTAATAATACACACACGAGACCCAAATGCCGGTAGTAGCCACACCTCGCTGTCTCTCTGTCTGTCTCTTACAGACAGAGAAACCACGCTACTCTGTTAGTGTGCCTGTGCAAAGATCTTGTAGAGTGGTTCTAACTAACAGACAGACAGACCACGCTACTCTGCTAGTGTACCTGTGCAAAGATCTTGTAGTGGTTCTAACTGACAGACAGACAGACAGACCACGCTACTCTACTATCTGCATTTAACCAATGCAGCCATCCGTACGGCCATATCCTACCAAGTCAGTCTGGCTACCGACCAGGTCAAGCCATTAGGGGTTCTTAACGATTATGAGTTATACAAAACCATGCACTCACTCACTCACTCCAGCCGGACAGTGTATTACGTAATAGCCACATTTTTATCAAAACGCATTTCTAAGTCCCACCGACTAGTTATAAACATAACTCTTTAAATAATGTAGCCTTTCTCAAACACTTGGCAGCAGCATGCTACAAGCTACAACACAAAGGAATCTTATAGAATCTTATACGGTCTTTGTCGTTATCTGCCAACAGTCATACCTGCTGTTATTTGGTATTCCATCACCCACTCACTCTTTCTTTCCAGGCTTAAAACCTTCCTTCTCTGCAAATCCTTCCCACTGCAGCCCTTCCTTTCTTCTACTTAAATGTTTACTACGTGGATTCCCCGGACTGTTTACTGTTATTTCTGAGCATATCTGTTTTCTACTTTGTTTTTTTCTGTTTTTTACACTTTTTAGTTGTCGGTTCCGTGCGGTAGATTAAGCTGACTCATGTTGGCTTTCGAGCGCACGTTAAAATAGCATCTCGTATCGTATCGCAAGCAAGCGGGCTGGCGACTGACCAACACGCTGATAACACCCAACATTTACGGCACGAAAACACAGCTAATTATCGCATATTAACAAATGTAAAATGCATCACTCACTTCTCCGATTCGTTCGCGACGCAGTCTGCCATTTCTGAAATCATTTGATTGGATTATAACGTGTAAATTACGAAGAAAAACCAACACAAAACAACCACTTTCGCGCCCACCAAGCACCAAACAAAACGAAAGGCAATACCGGCAAAAAGCACTGCTGCGCATGCGCGCTACAGGCGGCCCGGAGTGCTGAGCCTGCACGGAAATTTACCAAACAGCTAATGAATATTTTGCGATACAGACATGAATTGTACGGTTTTATCACACAACTGCGCACAATAATATGCTAATCTGCTTCATTGCTGCTGGCTTCTGTAACTTGCTGATTTTTGCCAATCAAGAAATATGTTAGTGCCATTTTGTCAACATAAAATAACAACTGAGCTGCGTGGAGAAATATGTTCTTGGCTGCCACCTTTCTGTAAACAAAATCTCCTCCTATTCATCCAACCAAGATGGCAGCTAAGAAGAACATATTTCTTTAAGCACTATAATGTTTTGTTTTAACAAATTTGCATTTACCGTCCAAATCAAACACAAAAAAAGAAATAGTACACAAATTCTTGGCTTTATTTTGATATGTTTGTATTTTACTACTGGCCATTTCCACTCCACACATGTGTAGGCCTACTTTGAAAGAATGTAGCCTATTTCCCTTTTAATTCTTGGCTCAGTTTTCAACGACTCGGTCGTCTTTTATGGGGATTTGCAGTTAGCATACAGGAAGGCCCTTTCCTTCCCGTCTCTTAGTTGAAAACTTGAGTAACCTGTTTTTAATTTTGTTATTGTAATCAAAAGTGATTTGTGCACAAGTCTACTGAAAAATGCATGTCACACGTTTATTGCATTGTCTTTTTTTACTTTGTAAAGCAGGCCCCGTTAAATGCAGCTGGGAGGTCGGGGAGCACTGTAAGCGCCCCCAGCGGAGTCTGGAGCGCCGGCCGAAATCGAATTTGATGCATCCTGGCTTTAAATGTGACATCTAATGGTGGCTCGATAGCCAAGTGGTTAGCGTGCTGGAGTCAGACACAGGGTTCTAATAGCAGCCGCGACGCTGTCGGGTAACAGTCATAAGCGAACTGTTCACATCATCGTGCCTCTGTTCACCATGCAGCGAAATTGGTAACAGCCCTCTTAAGGGTTACGAGGGCAACTGCAGGCCTGACAGAAAGTAATGGCAGCCTGCCGCCGGGTTTATGACTCACGTCACCTGCAGGCTAACTGCCAAAAACCGGGATCAGCTCCGGAATCATACCTCGTATGAGATAGATTTACGTGGTATCTTGTTTAAGGGAAAAAGCGTAGAATTTTCTTTATCTAGAAGTATACTTTCATATCTTATTAAAATAAAAAAGACTGGGTTTTCACACCTCAGGAATGGATATGCACAACTGAAAGCTCTACATTTTATCCACTGAAGCAAAGCTCTTAATGCGCTGCTTGCATAAAGTATTCTGTATTGACCTAGTCGTACCTTGCGAAATTAATAATTTTATCACAAGCTGCGGTGTTTATAGTTAACAACATGTCAACAATGTGCACGATGTGGGTGGTTTTATTATAAAATGCAATTTTTAGCAAATGAAATATTCACTGAGTTAACTAAGAAACAATTAAAATAACAAAAGAGGGCACAGTAATAAAGTAGTTTTATGTTGCAAAATTTGCCCGACAACATCCGCACCGTGGCTGATCCTGTCAAGTTCCGACAAGAAGTTCAGCTATAGCCGAGGGACCGCGCGATGCGCCGTATCGATTGAAATCTTGCCAATTGCCACGCAACAGTGGAGAAACTACTTATACGACAAGTCCTGACCAAATCGATGGTACGAAGTTGGAGATTTAGTCGGAGGCAATGCGTGATAGACAATGTGCACTCAACCATGACGCGACCGAGTCGACTGCCATTGTCTCAGGTGTCATAAACAAACCGACGACGGTCGAGTTGTGTATATCACCGGTATACCGACGACTTGCTGTGGCGAAATTTTCTAAGTCCACAATGTAGAAATTGCTCACGTGACCCTGACCACGCCC
>Ga0126330_10000228_pt1 | contig 12235 bp, 8 predicted proteins | sample InaspJWI91metaG_FD_97004 | JGI IMG/M metagenome (GOLD analysis project Ga0126330, IMG submission 97004) | Marine gutless worms symbiont microbial communities from Oahu, Hawaii - Inanidrilus sp. 2 OAHU.JWI-91 metaG | ecosystem: Host-associated > Annelida > Digestive system > Unclassified | place...
TGAGACAGATTATGCGGAAGTGAGCGGAACTCGTTGGATTATGCGGGATTTGCCCAATTATGCGGAAGGTCACCAATTATGCGCAAAATTATGCGCGCGCATAATTGCATAATTCAACGATCCCTACTTCCTGCTGCCCAACCAACAGCGTCAAAGCACTGAAGGCAACAGTATGAAGACCATAATAACAATTATTATTGTTGTCATTGTTAGCCACATTGTGTAGCAAAAGTAGCGCTATAAATCCTCTACGGCATTCTTCTGTTTATGGGGGATTATGGTTTTGCTGACTTTAACGGCTTATAACTCGACAATGGTTTTATGTAGACCTTTAGAACACTAATAGGAAGTCATACATTGCCAGTCAAACACAACTGTTGGCATGTTGCTTCATGACCGAAAGTGCCCAAAATTGTTATTGTGCTGATTGACATGGCACTCGATATGGCGACACAGCTGTTAACTGCATTTGAGTCCTGATGTTATACTTTAGTAGGCCGTCTGTCCAACGTCTGTGTGTTAAATTGATCTGTGTTTCTGTGCATCAGACATGTGAGCCTCGTGTTGACAACAAGAAGGGCCAGTCAGTGCCGTCATCTCAGGATATCGCCGGATTCCGCCAGTGCCTACAGAAAGGCGCCAGTGCATTGTTTAATACTGCAACTGGACTGCCACTACAGTCCAGTCCGGTTTGTGCCACTTTCTGTTTTTATGTTTTCCCTCTGTCCACTGTTTGTTTGTTGGGTTATGGCTGTGGAGAGCTGATGCAGAGGTAGCAGTGTCCCTTCCCTCAGGAGTCTGGCAGTGGACCAGTGTGACGAAGCCAGTGGGAAGTTTTGCCTGGTTGGGGTCAGTGGTTTAATGTTGTTAACTGGGTTACTGGACTGCAAATAGCCTGCCTCGTTATGTTCAGTATGTTGCTCTTGGAAGGCTTGGCCCAACCTGGATTAACTTCGGCAAATATAGCATATTTTATTGAAGCATATTTATAATTGTTTTGGGTATCAGGCTTTGCTTTATTATAGTTACTGTTGTTATCACATACTTAGTGGTAAATGCATATTTATCGTTTGTTGCAATGTATTGTATGCGCGAAGTTTGTTTTGTAGGCACCAATCAAGCGGGCATCATCAAATAGCTTCGATTATGACAGTTCACTTACAGATGTGCGGTCCATTAAAAAGTAAGATTTGTTCCAGTTTGTTCACATTTTCAAAGACTATTTAGCATTTGCAGCTAAGTGCAACTAAGTTCTTGAATCATGGTGATCTTCGAGTTATATGATGGCTTTTGTTGGGTATCTGAAGAAACTCACCCAGTGAACTGACCATAAATGTTTATAGCTTGTAAAATTAGCAGTTAGTCCTTTGGCATTCCCGATGTGACATCTGACAGAGTGTTTGGCCTGTAAACATTTATTAAGCTTATTTGTTTTCATTTTAAGTGGAATTGTATACGTATCCAGTCATTATATGAGCATAGTACGTGCATGTTTGTGTATGTTTGATATGTTTTTCTATGTTGATTGTTATGTTTCACTGTTCCAGCTCGTTGTCTTGTGTAAATCTGGAAAAGCACGACATTGAAAATGGTTATTCTGACCGCATGCTTCGACGTGCCTACAGCACCAGTGCTCCGGCAACAACAAACTGCCTTCTTGGAAATTTCGAGGTGCAGATTCAAAAAATCAGACGACGAATTGGTCTTTTCTAGATCCCTATAAAATTTGCACATTTCTGCTTGCTCCTATGTCCTGACCTACTAACGAATGACGACTCGTTCGCTATAACGACAATCCATGTATTGTATCTACGACTTCACTACAACATGAACATAACGAGCATCGAACAGCGAAGTGTCTCGCATTCCAGACACACAAAAGGGTTTATATACCCACATGATCGTTTGTAATGCCTAAAAAGGTGAGCCAAACTGCGTTCGGGCCATCAAACCCCACCTGGAAGCGGTCTGCATATTTTTACACATATGATACGCAGATGTGGTGTCGGGCTGACGGCTCAGCCCCATATCAGGAACATCGACGTCATGCGTGCTTCTTGTCTTCCAATGGGTGCATGATGTCAGTGGGCTGTCGGCACAACCCCCAAATTTATGTGTTTGTGCATATTTTCGGACGATAAAACGAAATTTATTTGTTTTGATTGTCAGACCACAGGATGTGGCCTTCAGTGCTTTGACGCTGTTGGTTGGGCAGCAGGAAGGGCATCCGTCCTGTAAAACCTGAGTGGTGGGGTGCTGGCGTGGTTATCTGTCTGGAGCGTGATGCAGACTTGCATAAGGCCCAGCTGATGCCACTGCCACTCACTGTCTCTTGCTTCAGTAAAATCCAGATTGGTTTTTCCTTTCTGGTACCGGCTCACCTGGGTAGTCCGGGACAAAGGGCCGTTAAATGGGTGTGTGTGTGTCAGACCACAGGATTCCAGCAATGACATATACGTTTTTTCTAAAGCCATTTATATCTGTCGTCTAGCAATACAAAAGATTTATTGTGCAAATCATCAGATGCTTTGTGCCTTGTGCCCTGTGATGTTTTATTGAGAGACATCTGCTATTTTACCTGGCACTATCATGGTTACCAAAAGCTGTGTGAATCATACCTGTAGATTTTTAACAAATTATACAGTCGTTGGCCTAGCCACATTCAGAATGGTGATTGCAGTTGCAGTTTTATGTAAATAAAATGAGTAAAAACCTTTTTGTATGGTACAGAACTTTATACATGATACTGATCTCTAAGGTGCTCAGTATGGCAGATGTTGACAAGGGATCATGCAGTTTTACCAGCCATCTGCACTTTTAATTGTCAAGTGCAATGAGCCATGCCTGCTTTTACTCCCTAGTCACAGAGTGCCACTGTACTTGACCTGTACTCTTTTTCAACCTTTTTTGTGTAGAAGGCTGAGTTGTACTGGGTGGCTAATAGTGTACCAGATGGTATGCCCACACATGGTCATCCATCCTGTCCATGGGCTGAAGGTCGAATAACTTTGTCGATGTGCCAAGCATGTTTACCACTATGCCAAACCATGTCATGTATACACAGTGCAAAACTGCAGTTGTGGCAGTCACCTGTTGGAAATGCCTCATAATTATGCAATGACAGCAGTTGTGCACGATATTACAAAAGTTGTATATGTGTGGTCAAGATCAGAGGTTCCATGTAGCTAAAGGTGTGTATTAACTAATGTGTAACAGAGCATTAACTGCTAGAATGTGTATACTTTAGGAGAGCATGCTGAATGGCCGCATCGAGCCAACTGGTGCTGTGGAAGGCTTTACTGTTGACATTGGTGCTAGTGGATCATTCTGTCCGAAGCATGTCATTCTTCCTGTGGCAGCTTTTTTCTTTACCTTGTCTGATGATAATGCGCCGTCACCATACCTCGTAAGTGTCGTCTTTCTTTCTCTGTTTAATAGTTTTGTAATGTTTGTAATGGTAACTAAATATAGTTTTTGTTAAGCTGTCCATACATGTAAACACACACTCACACACAGACTCACACAAACACACAACCGTTCCAGCCTTTTGTCCAGGACTACCCGGGTAGGCAGGTACCAGAAGAAACATTCACCCACTCACACCCATCCTGATCATTGGACATCGTTTATCAACTTCCTCCATTTATTATGATCCATAGCATCCTCTTTGTTTAGTTTACCAGCTTGACAGTCCTTTTCAACAACCTCTCTCCAGGTCCTTTTTGGCCTTCCTCTTGGTCTTGGACCCTCTACTTCATACTCCATGCATTTCTTCACCCAATCATCATCTTCTTTTCGCAGTACATACCCATACCATTGCAGCCTCTTCTGCTATAATACCAATGCTATGCCATCTGTACCTAATCTCTCTCTCAGCTCCTTACTTGGAAATCTGTCTTTTAGCTTAATGCAACGCATCCATGTGACCATACTCATCTCTGCTCGCTGAAGTGCCACCTCATTATCTTTCCTGACAGGCCAGGTCTCACTTCCATGCAACATACTGCTTTGCCCACAACTACAGTACAACCTTCCTCTCATAATCAATGATATGTCCTCATTGGTAAGCAGTGGTACCAACTGCCTGAACTTACTTCAACCAATTCGAATTCTAGCCTCCACAGCTTCATCAGCATCTCCATCCACACTCCATACATGTCCATACATGTAAAATAAAATAAAATACATGCATAAACGTTACCATTTATTTTTTAGCATTTATTCTGTTTTGGCATGTCTGTACACATGCAACCAAGTAAAATAAATGCTGCAACAAACATTTATTTTATCATTTATTTTAAATGATTTTACATGTGTGAACGACTTTAGGTTTTGCTGTCATGTACTAACTGAGAAGCTGTATTACTGTCCATTTGACTGTTTTTTATACAGATGTATCCTAGATGAATTGTTATTTTTGGAGGCAAATTACTGGCTTTTTATTTGTCATTTTGTATTAGGGTTGCCACCTATGCAGTTTCCCAATCCGGAACGGGGGTCCACCCTTCCCCTTCCCTTCCTCCCTTCCCCTTTTCCATCCCTTCCTTCCCTTTTTCCATTCCTTTCCATTCCCTCCCCTTAGAAGTAGGCACCCCTCCCCCCGAATTGTGGCTAGGTAGTCTGGGGGAGCGCTCAAGCTCCCCCAGCGGGTGCGGGCGGAGCCCGGCCGCCAAACGCATTCTGACGCATTTTAGGCCTAAATTTGCGCCTTTTTTGAGTATCCAATCAAGCTTTGTTTTTTTAATTACTGACACACTTAGCCACAACATCATCTCTCACAAAAGGACAGATACAGGCAACAAGTTGCTGGAATAAATTGTAAGATTAAGTTGGACTTTTTTTGTTTTAGAAATTCGGATTTAAATAAGCCTCCTCCAGCAGACACTCTTCCGTTTCCGCGTATTATTGACTACTGGACCGCCATTGCTAGGCAACTCTATCTAAACCCGCTAACGGCGTAATCCGCTACATCTGAAATTCGGAATACAACAGTTACAACTTGTTTCGACTCGAGCGCACGTTAAAATAGCATCTCATATCGTATTGTATCGTATTGCAGAACTTTGTGAAAAATTCCGGGAAAAAATCTACCCTGCCCGGGACATGTGATGCCGCAGGCCAATTCCAGGACTGTCCTGGGGAATCCGGGATGGTTGGCAACCATAAGTTGTGTAGTATTTATATAGTAGAAAACTAATGATGTTTATTGTGCCCTGTGTCAGGGTCACATAAGTCTGGAAGGTTTGCCTAGACGTGGTTATCACATCCCAGCAAAAGGAACTGTTCAGTTGGTTAGTGATGTTATTTTGACTGTGTGAGATTGCTGGGTGATAACAGAACTTGTTTAAGACAGTGATGAATGATGAGTTTTACATTGCACTGAAATATTCGTTGCTCATAATTATTCTCAGTATGATAGTCTGCATGGTAGTAAGTTGACTGCAAGAAAAAAGAATTGAAAATGGTCCAAAGTAGAATAGACTATTTTCATAAATCTGCAGTTGTTTTGGCATTACCTTTTAGTTGTAATATGACTGATGCCAGCTGATGCCACTGCCACTCACTTTCTCTTGCTTCATTAAAATCCAGATTGGTTTTACCTTTCTGGTATTAACTCACCCAGTTAGTCCCGGAAGAAAGGGCTGTTAAACGTGCGTACGTATGACTGCATGGTTGTCTCTGCTGGACTTTTGTATATAACTTTAGCAAGTGTAGACCACTTTTTAAAATTCTGCACTGTTATATCCCCAAGGAAATTATATACATACACAGTTGTGAAGATTTTTTGCCCCACACAATGTGCTGTCTTATTTGAATTTAACAATTTCATAAAGTAGTGTAGCAGTTCAGTTGAGAACAGGAGTCCTTATTATGATACTTGGAAACAATTTCCTTGAGAATCTGACAGTAAAAGAATTTTAACAATCAGTCCACGTTTTGCCAGATTTATGATCAAAAGTCATACATCTTGTTTTGGGACACTGTATATGATATTATCTGCTGTATGGCCTAGCATTTACAGCAGTATTTTATTTGTTCAGTGCTAGTAATGAGAGCTTACATTCTCACAGACGGTTTTTACCCAACGATGCTGTGCTAGCATGGTACTTACAGCCTTATGCCTGCCTCTCACTGTTTGAGAGTTTTGTTGAAATCGCTGAATGGATTGAGCTGATATTTGGCATAGAAGCTTTTTTCAACCTACCTTCCACTGTGTTGTAAGGCCTAATCTCAAACTCTGGACTTTTGCCACAGTATGTCAGTCGTCACGTCATTTTGTCAACTTACTTCGACCAAGGTGGAAGCTCATTGTGATAAATTGGACCGTTATTATTCAAACTTGCAAGCATCTACGTTCGACTGACAACCCTGGCAAGTTCGTCACACTGAATGTCCTCCTCTGTCCACTATATGTGTCGCACAGGTCCATCTGTGATAGCTGATACTTGTTCTTTGTTTTTATGCAGGTCCTTATTCTGTCATTGTTATTGAAAACGCTGCGTATTTATGTGTTTTAGACACTGTTTAATCCGAACAAGACAGTGGTGAAGATGTTTGTTGTTGTTTATGATCTGAGTGACATGCCACCAAACAGTCAGACCTTTCTTCGCCAAAGAACGTTGTACATGCCTGTCAAAGGCAGTCCCAGTGACAATCCAAATTTCATGGTTTATCTGCGCTACCTCATCCACCTGCGGTTAGTGTTTTCATGTAATTGTTATGAAATTGAGATAAAGATAAGTTTTATTTGCCAGTATTAATTAGTGTTAATAATGGTACGGAAACAGTGCAGATAGCACTGTTGAGGAGAACTCCAGCATCTTCATCCTAATCCGAATGTGCTGGTTGCTGTCAGCAAGGGCATGTGGGCTGTACAACTTTGCACCAACAAAATCCTCCAGTTCTTGACTGGAGGTTCCAGCTAACTCAGGTTGACCTGTATAATGGCCATAAAATGGTGGTGGTGGTTGTTGTTGTTGTAATTACTGTTAACTACTGCACTTGTTTGTACCTAAAGATATGGGATACCTGTTATTCTGCTGTAGTCCTTAAAGTCCTTAACGTAATCTGGAATTATGAAAACTAAAGATGCCCTAGTGTTGATGACGATGCTTCTGCTACTGTGTGTGCAGGTTTGCTAGTTCAAAGACCGGCAAAATATATCTGCACACTGATATTCGTGTCATATTTGCTCGTGACAAGTTTGAACTTGATTCGCGAGTTGCCAATTACGAACTGCGATCGTTCACCGAAGGACCGGAGAATCCAAAGTATGCACCAAAGAGATAGTGAACTGTGCATTTGTAGGCAATATGACTTTTATTTGCAAACTTATTGTTCTATGTAACTTGCATGGACGGGTCAGTCGGCAAGTTTTAAAAAGATCAGTCGGATGCCATTTTTCATGAATAGTGTTATGATCCTTTGTTGTACATGATGTCTGCTTATTGTTTTCATTTGCAGTGTGAAAAACTGCAGTAGTTTCTGTTTGCAGAACAGTAAATATGCACCTGTATTTGTCGCAGATCTAGTGATCGTTATGATTTTGATTGTATGTCTGTGGGATGCTGCTGTGAAAGCAGGGTAATTACTTGGTCAACTATCAGTTTTGCTAGCCGCCTGGCATTCGACACTGTGGTTTGGAAAACAGACTGATACATTTTCAAATAACTTACGAACACAACACATTATCAAAAATTTAGGGTAAAGGAAAGCCAGAGTCTGCAGTCTTTACACATTTTACTGGCTTACGAGATTTTATAAACTGAGTACCAGCTCAGGTTATTTCCACAACAAAAAGATGCGTGTTAAGCTAGTTTATCATATCGTATCGTATTACACACTTTGATGATATAGGCAGCTGATGAATGGTTATGACCAGTTTCTCCAGCAAACTGTTGTGTTGTTTGATGTATTTAGGGAACTCTTCAATGATGTTACTTTTCAGCCAATACCACCCTTTTCTATTCTCAGCCTTGCAGTCCCACATTTCATAGTCATAGAATGTTTTTTTCAGTTATTTCATAAAATCATCCAAAGTAGTTTTTTGCACCTTTTGTCATCAGTTCTTTCAATCAGTTCGTAGCCATAATGCTATAAATTTGTATACTTTTCAATTAAAACACAGCCAGCGATTTTCTTTATTAATCATTGCCACAGAAATAGCCTCAGCTGGTATCCTGTTTTGTCAAAGAGAGCAAGCCACTATCAAATCTCGTTGATCTCTGAAGTTATTTGAAAATGTAACAGGGGTTCAGTTTTTTGAACCGCAGTTAACAAAGTGTGCATGACTTTTTGTTAGGACATTGCATTTTCAGAGTTTATCTGATAAGTTGATTTTGTTGTTGACTTGAGATACATAGACAAATCTGGTGTGTGCCACATTCCAAATGCTCTAATAGTGGAATCTTCATTTATATAATTAACACTTGAAATCTGGTGCACTTTATTTCTTACAGCTGTTAATCCAGGATATTAGTAACTAATTACTTTCCTTCAAAGAATGACAGTTATGGAAGGATTAGTCCTACTTGCAGAGGACTGTTTGGCACAAATATAAAGTATAGCCAAAAACAAAGAAAATTTTTGTAATCTGCAGTTACCACTGCTAGATAATTTCAGATTATATAATAGTTGTGAAGTTTTATTGGTAGTCAAACAACAGGAGTTTGTGTGGTTAGTCGTAGAGTGATGTGTAGTTTAATTTTATCTTTCAGTACAGTGACTTTATTGGATTGTGGTCTATGGAGTCAAGAACTGAGCCATGTTACTTGTAGAATAATTTGGTTTCACTAGTCTTCAAAGTATCCGGTGAGATATATTCAGGAAACTGCCGTAACCATTAGATAACTGCATAACTCAAAAATTGGATGCTTATACAAATATCAGCAGAAGTGGTATTGTTGACACATTAAATTTTATGGCTGGGAAATCAACCGGTGACATCAGCTGAACTTGAATAATGGTGAATTGGGTCATGCAAGAGATCGTTCCATTAAGCCTTTGTTAACGTCTGGTGATGCTAGTATCACAGTGCAGGCTGAGTGTAGTACAGTTGTTGATGTTGTCTGTGATGCATGTATATTTGTGTTTAGCCATGTGATCTGATGGATTTGGAGTCGGGTTATGTTTATTGTAGATGGTTAATTCAGTAATGTAGATACTTTTTGTTTGTTGACTGTTTGATTTTATGGCAGATCAGTTATATCTGCAGAATGATATTAGGTTTTGTTATAACAGTTTCACTTGGTGATTTGCTTTTGCTTTTAATTTTTTGCAGATGTGAAATGTTGACCCAGTTGAGATAGTACATTAGCTGAATAATTTGATATACATTGTGTCCCAAAAACGTCCACCATTTATTTTTCACCTCGCGATGCTATGCATCTGCTGTACTAGCCATGGGCCTGTGTCTGTGTCTGTCTGTGTCTGTCTGTCCGTCACAAGTCAGAGTTTTACTAAAACGACTAAACGTAGGATCACACAAACAAAACCACACGATAGCCCAGGGAGTCTAGTTTTCTGACGCCAAAGATCTCCGCGAAATTCGACCGGGGTCACCCCCTACAAGGGCACCAAATGCAGATGGGGTGGGTCAAAATCGGCGACTTTCGACAAATAACCGGCTGTATCTCGAAAATAGTAAAAGATAGACACATAGTTTCTATTAAAGTTGAATAGGAAGTCGTATGCACTCTATCGAACGGTGGCATTGCCCATGACTTTGAGTGCCCCCTAACCACCCCATTTTCTGCCTTTTGCATCGCCATTCATAGCTTCGTTACGGGTGAACCTAGAGACTTCAAATTTGGTACATTGACTTACCATAGCACGTCCCACCCTGCCGATGAAAAACTTTCCCTGAAAGGGGCGTGGTCAGGGTCAAGAAACCTGTTTTAGAATTTTACACCCGATGTAATATATCCGCAACGGCTAACGCTAGAGACTTCAAATTTTGTACACGAGTCGGCCATATGATGTCTTAGTCTTGTGATGAGTGAGTGCTCCCTAAGTGGGCGTGGTCAGGGTCACGTAAGCAATTTCTGCATTGTGGACTTAGAAAATTTCGCCACAGGAAGTCGTCGGTATACAGGTGATATCCATAACTCGTCCGTGGTCGGTTTGTTTATGACACCTGAGACAATGAGAGCGACTCGGTCGCGTCATGGTTGAGTGCACATGTTTATTACACATTGCCTTTAACTAAAACTCCAACTTCATACCATCGACTTGGTCACGACTTGTCGTACAAGTAGTTTCTGCACTGTTGCGTGGCAATTGGCAAGATTTCCACTGACGCGACGCATCGCGCGGTCCCTCGGCTATAGCTGAGCTTCTTGTTAATAACTCTTGTCAAAAATTAACCGATTTTAATGATTTTTGGCATGCGAAATCCTGAGAAAATTTGACACAAAAGTCTTACACATTGTCCACCTCGCCTGTCAGATGTAGCCGCTGTACCTTGGGAAATCGAAAAAGTCATTTTCAACAGTATTATTCATACATACTTCTGATTATATACGTTATCTCACAAGAAAACAATCTGTAATCCACTTGCCCACCCACCTAAAAATGTCATAACACTAACTTGTGAATTGCAAAACTTTTTCATCTGACTGATGTTTGTTGCGTTCTTTCAGACGTTGGAGGCTTTGAAAAGACCCAATTGTGGGTTGTCATCGGTGGCTCTGAAAAGAACCTGTTGTGATGTGTGGCAGCTGTAATGTCAGGCAAGCAATGTCACAGCAAGTGTTCAGAGTGACCACCTTCTGCATTAATACATGCTTCCAGTCTTTTTCGACAATGTACAGTCACGCAGTACACCATGCCATGCTGAAATTCAGCCCACATTGCAACAAGCCGCTGCCTGCAAGCCTCAACACGTCCATATCAATACATGCACTTCTCCTGTAGTGTGCCCCAGACGCAGTACTAGGGCTATGCAGGTAATAGGAAGCACTAAACAATAGTTTGTAAACAGCTGAAGCTGCAGAACAACAGTTGCTACTCGTTTTCTTCTGAGCTAACGTATATAGTCTGAAGTATATGAATAATAATGTTGAAAAATGACTTTTTGGATTTCTTAAGGTAAAGTGGCTACATGTGACAGGTGAGGTGGACAAATCTATAAGGTGTGCATGACAAATTTTCTCCCGATTTAACATACCAAAAAATTATTAAAATCGGCCAATTTTTGACAGAGTTATTCAAAAAATAAAAACGTGGACGTTTTTTGGGACACAGGGTAGTTACCAAATTTTACATGTGTTATTGTGCAGAACAAATTTAGTACTGTACCTGCATTGACTTTTACCAAACTATACAGACTTTTCTATTACATATAGTAACGATTTTACTATTTCTATGAAATGCAGTCATATCTGCTATCTATTGCCAGTTTGTCTTTCTGTCCAGTGTCCATCGTGAGGAGTTTTCAAAAGTAGTAGTTAATTTTCGTGAAATTTGGGGTAGGAGTTTTTGCCGCTGCCTGTCTGTGCATCCAGATGCAACCAACTGGGTTCCTGTTTCCTGCAGTTGATTTGGAACTTTATCAGCATGCGTTGAATGCATGGCACTTGATTTGCAGAATATCTTTCTACCATGTAAGCACATTGATTATTTACACACCACCTCATTTTTTAAACCTTTCGCTCTGTGCACTGTTTCTTTGTTTATATATTTTGTCTTTTCTAATTTTTACTAGAGTTTAGTTGACCATCTTTGATCAGTACTCTGCATACCCTTGAAGCTCCATTTATTATAGTCATGTAGGCCATACTCTATGATTGTTTTGCCTCTGGATAATGAAATATCTGTTTGTTTATAAGTATAGTTAATTCTGTCATTAATGACAAGAATTGAATTGATCATTTTAATTTAGTATGCATGGTTTGATTCTCCTTAAAAGGAATGTCATTTTTTTCTAGTCATTTAGTTTCGTCTGCACTATAATGGTGCAAATTATGTTTTAATATAGTGCATTGCTCATAGCATGAAATATGAATGTTCTGCTTATCGTTGTAATATCTATGCAGTATGTAACTAAACATGGACTCAAGGACATTTCTTGGCTTTATTCTGATACTGTGATTGTAATGTTTGTATGTGGTACCTCGTCCTCTGGCGGTGGCACAGCTTTCCTGATCCGTGAACCTTTTACACAGTTACCCACCTCTGTACCAGATTTTTCATCGTTCGAGTCATCTTCTGTCACTCTGCAACTTTCTCATTCGAA
>Ga0126330_10000229_pt1 | contig 12163 bp, 3 predicted proteins | sample InaspJWI91metaG_FD_97004 | JGI IMG/M metagenome (GOLD analysis project Ga0126330, IMG submission 97004) | Marine gutless worms symbiont microbial communities from Oahu, Hawaii - Inanidrilus sp. 2 OAHU.JWI-91 metaG | ecosystem: Host-associated > Annelida > Digestive system > Unclassified | place...
ACAGTACACAAACATCACACAGACAGACATAAACACAAGCCCAACTTATGGGATGTCAAATTATTACCATTGTTAGCTAAACACTAAAGAAAAGTCGGCTAACACGGGTTCATCTGGAAATCCTCTGTTGATTTACCACTCAATTAAGCTGTACAAACCTCCAAGAATGCATTCGCTGGGCGGCTGAACAACCCGACTGCTGTCCAAGAATTTCTTTCAGACGGCAAATGATAGCATTTCGTCTGCAAGAAACATAAATATCTGTCACAGATATCTATCTGCACAGCAGAATATGTCAGGCACAAATTACGTACAATGACTTAATACTACTTACACACACCCATTTAACGGCCCTTTTTCCGGGACTACCCAGGTGAGCCGGTACCAGAAAGATAAAACCAATCTGAATTTCACTGAAGCAAGAGACAGTGAGTGGCAGTGGCATCAGCTGGGCCATATGCAAGTCTGCGCCTCGCTCCAGACAGATAACCATGCCAGCATCCCACCGCTCAGTTTTTTACAGGCCAGATGCCCTTCCTGCCGCCCAACCAACAGCATCAAAGCACTTAAGGCTCCACTGAAGACTTAATACTACTTAAGCAAATGTAAATCAGCTACAATTTTTAAACAGAGATGACACAGTAATCTCTACACCGTGAGTCAAAAAAAAAAAACAAAGACACCACACACTTGGCCATAACTTCACTAACTATTATCCGATTTTCCAAATTTTTTCACTAGCCGACTCAAAAGTAAATTTGCAACAAATTTGTGTTTAAATATTCCACCACGCTTTAAACATATCGCTACATAACCTTGTGAAATATGAATGTAGAAAAATAGCATCATTCTGAAATACGTATTGCAATTAATGATGAATCACAATGTAGTATAGCCAAGAATTTAAGATGCGATGAGTTACTTTACTACACCTCTGTCATTCACTCGGCTGGTGAAAGAATTTTTAAGATTGGTGAACATTTGGCGAAGTTACAAGCAAAATTGTTGTCTGTGTCATATACCCCATTCGCATTGCACTTTTGTCCTGAAAGATGCAGATATCGCCAGATAAGTTGAATAACTTGTGTATTACAGACAAAAACTGTTATTAAACATTGCTATGTTAACAGGTAGATTAACGTGAGTTAATTATCAAGAAGTATCAAACTGCTGTAGACCAGTTTTGACTTACTGACTGACAGACTGACCGACCGCTGATCATGTATGGCATTTTGCTGCGACAGCTTTTCTTTGTTGCGGCAGTTGTGTACAGTGGGTCATGGGATTTTTTATATGGCCGATGTAAACATCTTTTTGTTAGTGAATTAAATAATGCTATTTCTCCAGACATTTATTTTAAAACAGTGTTTGACTGGCTAAGTCTTGCATAACAGTTTGCTTCACTTACTCATTAAGAATGGCGATTTTTTGAACACAGATACTTCACCAGGTAGTGTAGCGACATGTTTAGGGTGTGGTGGGGTATTTGTATATGACTTTGTTACAAATTTCCTACTCATGTGAAAGAATTTTGAAAATCGGTCAATATTTGGTGAAGTTATGGGCAAGAGTTAGGTGTCTTGTTTTTTTGGACTCACAGTGTAGAATCTAATTAGTTTCTCACTGCAAAATTGAAAATGCTGATAAAACAGTCATCAAAAAGCGAGGCGAAAATTTAACATCAAACTGATGAATAAACTATGCAGTTAGCTAATACTGTAATACATACTCAGCAAGCAGTGATTTCACATCAGCTGGGTTGATGGCATTGTCCGTGCTTGTCTGGCTGCCTGTACAATCACTGCTGCTTCTGACACCTTCACTGTGTTCTGATAACTCTTCTGGACCCTCTGTTTTGATCATCGATTCACGTTTTGCTCGAATTTTCTCCAAAACTTGCCTTCGACGTCCTGAACCCTGAGAAGCTGAAATACACATCAGACTGAACAGTTGCTATCATCACAATGCAAGGTCCCAGAAATCACACTAAACGAAACCATCAGCCTGCTTAATCTAACCAAGAAATAGATAGTCAATGGTGAAAACAGTATTTTCAGTTTTCATTTAACCAGCATTTTTTCCAGAAGTGATTGAGCTGGTTTCCCCAAAAACCTCAGACATAACTGGATCAGGATTTTACAAACCAGCTGTATTCATCCTTCTGCAAATGTATCAGAGTAATAAAGAATAGTTCCAGAAAAAATGTAAAATGTACAAATCCTGCCTAACTCCCTGCAGCTTCCAGATACATGCAAGAAATGGTCATAACTTGAAGCATGCACTCCATTTTTTACACTGTCACACTAGCCGAAGTTAAAACTGCGTATGGTTCAACACAACGCAACACATTCACAATTACATTGTTATCAGGCAACTGCATAACTTTGGTGTCACAAAATAAACCGATGGATTAAGCGAGCCAAAATACTGTAAAATTATGTACCTTGAGAAAACGATGCATCACAATCTTGTGAGAACATACTGATAACTGTGGTGTCCATAGCAGAGGAGGTAGGCTGAGATACGAAATTGGATTCACTGCCAGATTCAGTATGCAAATTATCGCAACTTGACAGAAAGCCACTGGCATCGCTTCCAACACCATCTCGTGGTAATATTGGAAATGCTGCCCCAGCAACATTGCAAGGTGCAGCAGGCACATCATCAATACTATGACAAATCCGCTTGCATTGTGCCTGCTCCCAACTCTCATTTCTTGCTATTCGTGAACGCTTACGGCTCAACCGAGATGCGGAGTGGGGTGCAATGTCTACAGCAGTGTCAATTCCTTCATGTGATAATGTGCTTTCTTCTTCAAGATGACTAACATTCGCAATGTTAAAAGTAAGTCCTTCCGACAGGCTTGTATCACCCTCACAAACCTCCTCATAATGGGTGGGCTCATCAATATTCAATGCTGTCACTGTAGAATTAGTGACATGATAACAGTTAGCAGCATCTGGCTCAGTGAATGAACATGGTACATCTGCATCAGTACTGGGTTTATCATGACCGAAAGGCAAGGCTCCATCAGCATTCACTTCACCTTTCCTGGGCGACTGTGAATTAACACAGGCCCAATCCACTTGTGGGAGGCTAAATTCATCACTCTCACTGTCATCAAAGAGAACTTCAAGTTTGTTCTTGTTCAACAAATCATCATTTTTCGATATCAGATGTTCCATTTTGATGGGAATCTCTTCGGAATATTCGTCATCTTCATTGTTTGACTTCAGATGGCCAATTCTGATGGGGATCTCCTCAGAATATTCCCCATCTTCGTTACTGTTGTCCGTCAAAACAACCTCGTCATATTCCGGAGATGAGGAACGCATGTAGTTGCTCACCCGCGATGCATCAGCATCTAGAAAACAGTCAGGTTTGACGCTGCGATGTGGCACCAAAATTATTTTATACAGTAACCTCTGCAATTTCATGAATGGTTGAGATAAAAGGTCTCTATAATTTTACAATGTCACATTATTCAAATTTGAGACTATGCATAATATGACACATTCAGGAAACTGCAAACTTCAGTCACAGAAAGTAAGATTATGCACATGCAAGCTGAAATATTGTCAAATTACATATCTGAAGAAAACGGTTATGCATCAGGCACTGGTGTCTGACAGCCAGGACAAAGGGTGAGAAATTCACTAACTTATAAGTCAGCTGGTAAATCAAAGTAGAATGATGCCAGTGGGTAATTATCTCAGGTTCTTCAGAACTTTGTAGACACTGCCAGTTGGATGAAAAGATGGGCGTCCGGCTGATAAAACGTCGATTATCCTAAAGGTTCTCTCTTAGGGGATCCAACCCAGCCTGCATTAACTCAAAAACTAGGTCCAGTTAAGCAAAAACCATGACAGCAGTTAGTAAAGTGTATTTGTCATGGGATACCAAACAAGTTTCTACTTTAATTGCCTGTCAAAGTACACTATGTCCACTTAACAGAGCTGCAACAGATAACACTGTGCCTCAATAAGAATGCAAGAGAATAAAAACAGAAGCAGCTTGATTGTACAAACTGCAGCACTTCATTTCTGTCTGTAATAAAAACAGGTCCATGTCTCTAGGACTCACACACTGGCAGTTTATGGAGCAGCACACAATCTACTATCATGCGTCACCTGTTCCCAGTCTTGACACAAGACTTCTGTTCACCTTCCTTTACCTCAAAATCAGCTACCAAATCTGACACTCTAGCTGGACTATTACCATTAGAACACACACACACGTGCGCGTTTAATGGCCTTTGTTTGGGACTACCTGGGTGAGCCGGTACCAGATAGGTAAAACCAATCTGGATTTTACTGAAGCAAAGAGTGGCAGTGGCATCCACTGAGCCATATGCAAGTCTGCACCTCGCTCCAGTCAGACAACCACGCCAGCACCCCACCACTCGGTTTTTTACAGGTTGGATGCCCTTCCTGCCGCCCAACCAACAGCGTCAAAGCACTAAGGCAACTACCATTAGAAACACTGACAAATAAATGTCATAAAGAATAAAACTAGAAGTCAATGGCAAGCTGGTTGGAGAATGCCTTCACCTGGGTAAGCAATGCGTGCATGAACACAGAGACAACATATAATGCCTCCAATCCTATGTATTGGATGGGAGAATGCACTGAAACATTATTATACAGTATTTACCTGCAGAGAATTCCTCAGGCTGCTCACTGCCAACTGCATATGGATGCTCAGTCAACTGTGGCTGTCTTGCCTGTGCTGATACAGCAGCAACACTGTCATTCCTGCCGGGAACGTTTTCCTCAGAGTCTGAGGGGTGTCCTATGTCGGAACCAGCATCAGATATACTTGCTGTCACATCTAAATTATCATCGTCGTCGTTATCGTCACTGGGATCACCAACATCAGCAGCAGCAATGCGATCATCACTTTTCTCTGCTGAACAAATGGCAGACTCATCAGATGGCCTGATCACATCTGTGTCTTTATCTGCACTGCCATCAATGTTGGAAGCACCTCCAGTCACACCTAGGCCATTAGTATCATCATTGTCATCATCATCAGAATCGCTGGAATCACCAGTATCAGTAGCAGTAATACAAGCATCACTTTTCACTGTCAAATAAACGGCAATGTTATTGGATGGCCTGAGCACATCCACAGGATTATCTGCACTGCCACCAGAGTTCGATGTACTTCCTGTCACATCCACAGCAGCAGTACTGTCCTCATGGATATCACTGGCACTATCAGCAGAAACTGCAGGTAAATAAACGGCTTTCTTACACAACTGTCCAACATCTACATCTCTGTTGGAATTATTATCACAGCCAGGTGCACTGTCAATCATGCCTGCATCTTCATTACTACTGTGATCCTTAGTATCAGCATCTGAATGTACATCACTCTTCTCTTTCTCCAGTGATAAACAAACAGTGGCTTTCACAGAAGACTCGCTGACATCCACATCTTTGTCTATGCTACTGTCGACACCAGACATACTTTCTGTTACATCCAATGCATCATCATCTCCTGTACTGTTACAATTCTCCTCACCATCTGCAGCAGCACCAACAGCAGCAACTACACCTGCATCATATTTCACTGGTAAACAAGCTTTTACGGCCATCAGTGTGACTTCTGCATCTTGGATTGCACCAGATTCGCTCCTATTATCAATCTTACTGGCCACATCGTCATTGTTACTCAGGCTTTCTGTCCAATTTCGATCACAACCCTCCTCTTCTTCAGCAATCACAGACAAAGTGTGCATTTCCGATGTACAGAATTTCTCGACATTTTCATACAAGTTAAGGACTGCTGATTCACAAGGAATGTCTGTCACATCAGACTGAATACTTACGCTCTCAAGCGTGCTTCCAGTCTCAAGACAAGTGTTATCTGTCCCAGACGTCATCTTATCGATTACTCCACCACTTTCTTGACAACATGACAGAGTCCTATCGTGGCGATTATCTTCATCCGACTCCAAATCTGCATCCTCCATCTCCCCAGTGGTTTCCAGTCCACCGGCAGTACTCTGGCTTGAAATTCTACGCCGTCGAAGTTCTGTCAGAATTTCAGCCTCACCAACAGTTACTAGGCTGTCCTCTCCTTCCGTTGAGACTTCATCTTCCATGTCCAGTAGTTTTGTGTCCTTGGTAAAGTTCCATTTCCTATGATCGATTGTATCCAAATAAGAACTACGGTCCTGGCTCGGCTCTAAATATAAATGCAGACGATCAGCATCTGAACTACAGGACATTTGGCTGCATGAGATACTACCTTCATTCTTTGCTGTCTGTGACATATACTGGCTACAGAACGACGTGCCTAAGGTACTTGGTTCCTGGCTTAACTCTAAGTACAACTTCAATCCATCGTCATCTGGACTATTATTCACCTGGTTGCCAGAATTAAGAGTTTCACTCTTTGCTGCCTGTGAAATGCACTGGCTTGGAAACACGTCACAAACGTCGGTGGATTGAAAAGCAGAGATTTCGTTATCTGTTGCCTGTGATGCACACTGACTAACAAAGGATCTATCGGCAGTCAATACAGCTGCAATATCAGACTCCGCAGCCCGCATTTCTGATTCTGACTCTAACGAGACACCATTATTAGACAATGTATCAACAACACACTGCGGGTCTTCCTGCAGCTGACTAGATTTAACTGTGCTAGAGGCAGCAGTATAACTGCAATGGTCCTCTGACAATGGCGGGACTGCACCAGTGCAAGCTTTCTGTATGTCTGCAGTCAACTTATCCAGCATTTCATTGTCAGATCTTGTCACATCTGTCACAGGGTCCACTGAGTCTGTGTGTGCACGTGCCGTAAGTAAAAGTGGATCTAAAGAACTGCTTTCTACACTGGCAGTGATGCTGCTACTGCATGACTGCACTTCACTAGTTGGTTCATGTATCAGTAACTCATCGTTCTTGTCTGCAAAATCACCAATACACTGGTCATGGGAAGTGCCTGCAACTACTTGGGTTGTTAAAGCATCAACAGCACAGCCAACCTCAGTTCCTGTACTACTGCAACATATCACATCCATGTCTTTATCTGCACTGCCATCAGTGTTTGATGTACTTCCTATCACATTCAGGCCATCGGCAGCACCTTCCCTGTTATAACCGGCATTATCGGCAAAAACTCCAACTACGTCATTTTCCACAAGGTTGGTAGAACTGGATGGTTGCGAACAGTAGACGGTTTGAGCAGGCTCAGCAACTGAAGTCACAGAACGTGGCTGCACATCATCCACCTGTGATAAAGCATTAACATTATCACTGTTTATCGTCATACACTCCTCAGCATTAGTTTTCATACTTTCTACCACTTCAGTGTCAACAGGCATATTAGAATCTATCGAAGCAAAGTCTTTCACAATATCCTCAACCAAACTTGGTCTTCCTACTGCATGTGAATTCACACTCTCAGTGTTCAACAAACAACTATCAATGGCAGCCATATCCTGTTCATGTGGTGGAATGCTGTTGTCAACTACTGAACCATGACTTTCAATATGTGCACTGCCTTCAATGTATGCTGCAACTTCAGACATGAAAGTCGGACAGTCGTCACATGGCAATGACTTCACCGGCTGTGACAATGCATTCAAATTTCCTACTCCATTCCCATCTTGGTTCATTTCAGCAGCATCAACAGCAGTCTGTGTCAATGTTCCCACAAAAGCAGTACTGGTTACAGTCACATTATCATTATCACATCCTGAACTGATGATGGCACTCTCGGCCAGTAAGACATCACACTGACTTACAACAGTTGTATTATCACCAGCAAAGTCTGCCACAAGAATGCGCTTGGAGCTGACTTCAGTGTCATCAGCCGAATGCTTCCGTTTTCTCACTTTCTCATCAGAAGGCGATAATGCTACATTCCTGACAACCACTGGAGAGTTTGTACGGACATGAAAACTCGAGTGTGTTCCAGACTGCAATGTGATTGGCGACTGAGGAAACCTGGGTCTTGTGCCAGGCCCGTCGATGTTCTGGCCAACTGGAGATGACAGTAGCGGAGTATGTTTGGTCATCTGACCAGCAACAGCAGACATCGTGTTGCGATTAGTGGCTGCAAACATGCCCGATGAATGTCTGGAAGTGGGAGTAGTGGCAAGACTACGTGAAAACAATGACGGACTAACAGGAGACAAATTTCGACGGTAAGTGTTTGACACAAGAGAGGAGGTACGACCTCCAATATGACAGCCGGATCTCAATGTGGGACTTGCATGATAAACTTGCCAGCGACTACTTGACGGTGTTGCGGGTTCAATGTTATCATCGGACGAGACATCATCAAACTGGCCTTCTTCCACACTTCCACTTGACGTCTGGCTATCAAACCGACTTCTGGAATCTGCCATATTGTCACCTTCCTGAAGCTGGTTCACTGCTGTGCTAACGTCAGTCAATGCCAATGCCATATTTTGTTGAACAACATCAGCAGTCAATGTATCTGCAGTATCTGACTCCACAGCCCGCATCTCAAAGTTGCATCTCTCTGATTCTGACTGCAACGACACAACACTATTAAGCAATGGATCAACAACAGATGCTGGGACTGCGTGCAGCTGACAGGACGTAACTGTGCTAAAGTCAGCAATACAACTGGAATGCTCCTCTGACAATGGTGGGACTGCAATGGTGACCATCGTGACGTCTTTGTCTGTGGTAACTACCATGACTCCATTCTGTGAAGTATCCTGAGAACCAGCAACAGTTAAAGCCGTGCCAAAGTCTGTGGCCGAAACCAAGACTTCACTCTGCACCGGATCTGCTGAACTCTCAACCTGTAAATCCACATCGTTATCAGCCGTGGCAATGGCATCCATACTCTGCACTGCATCCACTAAATCCACAGCAGTTACCGTCGAGCTGTCATCTGCTATGCATGGTGTAATTTGACTGTGCTTGATATTTTCTGAAACTACAGCACCTACAGGTAAGTCTTGATCATCTGTTGAAATCAGAACTGTATCAGTGACAGATCTAGGCACAGCTGTGCCTTGATCTATCACTGAGATCATACTTCTACTCTGGATTGTGGACTCTAAATTATCAGGACACCAGGCTGTGTCTCGGTCTGCTGCTGTCGAAAATAAAACTGCATCCTCTGTCACAATATCTGAACTGACAACAGGTTCAGTTGTATCTTCATTACATATGATATCACTACAACTGACAGTATTGAATGGAGTATTGTTCACTGCCGTTGAAATTACAGGCACACTTTGCACTACATCTTCCTGACCCTTAGCTGATATAGCTGAGTCTTTAATCAGAGCACCTTCATCTTCTATGTATGCAATAACTCTGCCTGGTGTGTTACCCTTCAAACTTGTGGCATTTTCGTCCGCATCTTTATCTGGACTGCGTACCGTATGCTCTGAAATACAGGCATTTTCAAGTACATCTGTAACCACCACAGCACAGCTCACAACTGTACTATCCACTGAAATCTCTGCATTCCCATCTCTTGTGGATATCATCATTTCACTCTGCACAGTATCTTCCGAACTTGCAATATTTGCATCTGCAGCAGAAATCATAACTTCATGCTGTACTGTATCATCTGATTCAAGGACAGGTAGGGCTCCTTTGTCCTCTGCCATCAATGGAATGCTATCTGTATGCTGCGACACATTTTCTGAACTCACAGCACAGACATCAGCTGGTGCTGATGGGTCTAAACAACACATATTGGGTTCATGATGACATAACACAGACTGTGCTTCAATCTCTGAAACTTCAATATTGTTTGAAACAGCTGCCATTGTATTGGAGTCCAAAACCTGCTTCTCAAGCTGGTCTACAGCATCCAAATCACCATTAGGTGTGACTGTGCTTCCATCTCGTGATGCGTGTTTATCACACTCCATCTGCACATCTTTAAGTGGAAAGCCTGCATCTGTAGCACTGGCAGCAACATCTGAATCTGATGCTGTCATCACCTCTTTTTCTTTGTGCAACATTAGCTCCAATTCATTAACGCCAGATCTATCATTAAGTGGATCTAACTCATTAAACTCAACAGCAACATCAGATTCAAATACACAGTCACGAACAGGTACAGCGGACCCTTCCACAGTTGCCAATTCAGTAACTCGTGCAGAAACAGACACAGTGGATACATTAACTGTTACGGATTCTAATTCACATCTAGGACCTGACGAAGATACAGGTAACACAGATCCTTCCATAGCTTGTTCACATTCAGCAGCCGTCACTGAAACAGGTATCATGGGCTCTTCCACAGCCTTTAATTCAGGTTCTGGCTCTGAAATAGGTGCAGTAGACACATCCACAACTTCTGATTCAAACTCAGGATATGGCAAAGAAACAGACACAGCATTCACATGTTCTGATTCTGACTCAGATACAGGAATCAGTACAGAAACTGGAATATTCATTACAGATTCATCTGCTTTTGCAACTGCAGATTCACAACACTGGAGTCCGGCCACAGTTACCGTTTCTGTGGCAGCAACTGGTGACAAATCACTGGCTGTTGCCGACGCTACCTCATCAGCACTATTAATCTGTCCGTCATATGCAGTGCAGTCCACCGCTGCCTCTAAATGTATGTCATCGTCAGGATTCGTAAATGAGTCTGTAACAGTCCACTCCATATCACCAGCTACCATTTTCACGAGACTCGTCCTTTCATCACCTCGTGGTGGCTGCTCTAAATGCTCGCTGTCATGTGGCATGGCTGAATTACAGTTATCTGACTCTTTCAGTGTATTTCCATCATGTTCAATCATGGAATCATCAATTTGGTTCAATGACTCGATGGCATCTACAACTGGTTCAACATTATCTGTCTGTTTCTCGAGTTCTAAAGAAAGTTTCAAAACAGTGTCAGTAACGACGGACTGTCTTTCATCTCCATTACTACGCACTTCAGTCGCATGCATTACCGGACAAGACAAAGCTACATCAGTCGACAAACCAAAGTCTGCAGCATGCTGATCCTCCATTTTCAAGAATTCCCCCTCTATCATGCCATTTGGTGTATTCTCAGCTGGTTGCGGCAGCGACAGTTCTTCAGGCTTTTGCATTGTGTTTTCCACAGTTTCGGCCTCAGTTACTTCATTAGCACTGGCATCACATGATACAACTTCAACTGTTGCTTCTGCCTGAACTTCTCCTGTATAGTTCACTTCAGTAAACACTGCAGTTTTATCACATTCGTCTACCAATTCTTCATCTTTATCATGTACAACTGTCATGCAATTTGATTCACCATTCTCCCCTACTTCTACAGATGCTTCATCACTAGATATAGACAAAGCAATCCCATTCAACGAATCCTTCTGTGCCTCTACATTCAAACTTCTTGCACCTTCCATATCCGATGCTGGTGTGTCAAATGCATTCACCGATTCCTCCAACTCTTTAACACATTTAACGACAGTGAACTTAGACTTACATGCCTCTACTGTATATGCTGGGTCTTTGGCCTCCTGCACTGTATCAGCAATGACAAGAGATAATTCAGTTTCACCTGATACACAAACTGATGTTTCTGGCTGTACAATGCCTGCATGACTCACTTCAGTACGTGATGTGGTAATGTTTGATTCATCAACGAATTTGTCTTCTTTATCACACTCCACTGCTGCACTGGGTAAGTCTTTGGTCTCTTCTATCAGATCACAACCAACTTCATTTGACACATCAACTGTATGCACGTTTCTGACATAAGTTACCTCAACATGTGACTCTTTACTGTCAGATTCATCCACTAACTGTTTGCCTTTATCAGAGTCTACAGCAACGCACTCGGACACAGAATTCAGATCTATCTTCTCTCCCGGAAGCTCTTCTGCAACAAGCAATTTATCCTGATTGCTGCTCGGCTCTACGGCTGCAGCATCTGAATGTCTCTTCATTTCTCCATCACTGCACTCGCCAAACACTTCTGATATACCAGTTTTGAATTCTTCCAGTTCTATAAGTTCTTGCAGTTTATCCTCAATCACCTCATTTTCTGTTGGCTCAGTTATTGTAGCATGGGGACTGTTGGTAGTACAATGACCTGCCACTTGAATTTCTACAACAGAGCCCATTTCCGAGGCTGCATCTGTATTGGGCTTATTAGCTGACAGGAGGGACTCTTCAACAGCTTCCGATTCAGGAACTAGTGCAGGAAAGGGTACAGT
>Ga0126330_10000230_pt1 | contig 12150 bp, 7 predicted proteins | sample InaspJWI91metaG_FD_97004 | JGI IMG/M metagenome (GOLD analysis project Ga0126330, IMG submission 97004) | Marine gutless worms symbiont microbial communities from Oahu, Hawaii - Inanidrilus sp. 2 OAHU.JWI-91 metaG | ecosystem: Host-associated > Annelida > Digestive system > Unclassified | place...
GCCTTTGATCCGGGACAACCCGGGTAGGCCGGTACCAGAAGAAACATTCACCCACTCACACCCATCCAGATCATTGTGCTTCCTTTATCATCTTTCTCCATTTGCAACGGTCCATGGCATCCTCTTTATTCAACTTACGTGCTTGACAGTCCTCACGTACAACCTCATTTCTTCCTTGGCATGATTTTACAAGCACCGAAGATGCTGCATTTGCTTGTGTTGTTGATTTCAAATCAAATTCACAATACTGCAGCATATTAAATTTAACTTCTAGCGATACAAAATAGATTATCCATGTGTTTTACTATTCAGTCATTTTCACAGAAAATTATTTATGTAAAGGTGCTTTGACTGACATTGCAGTGAAACCACTGTTAAATTTCAGTCGGCCAACCAACAACTGAAAACTGCAATTACTCATGTTTGGTATCAGAAAAAAATTAAGCTATCCACAATTCAAGTCACATTTATACCACTTTCACAGCTTTCTACACAAACCAGGCTGCAGTACCAGGTTATGGGATGTGAATGAATATTTTTGTTTACATATGTACTGTATAGACGATTTTGTCAGCCAATATGCAACAAATGCATTAAAACACGTTACTGCATAACAGGCAACAGTTGTCTGCAGTATATTTTAAACAACCACTAAAGTGTGATTACAGTCCATTTCAATATATAAAATCCAATATAACAAGAATCAGCATACCAATGGAGGTGAACCGTTTTGTAAAACAATCTGGCTAAGCTACCAAATACATTCCATCTAAAACATATCACACATCTGGTCTTCACTCATTGTGACTTAGCAGCTGTGGAAGAGCAAAGATAAGTAATGATACACTGTAAGACATGCTATTTGACAAGCAGCAATTTCAATTTCATTTCATGGTTGGGTTTTGAAACTTCGAAAGAAAAATATTACTGTATCAAGTCTCCATAACAGTTCAAAAAGCTCTGCATGTTTATTATGGACTATAGAAAAAAAATTGTAATGTTGAGAACGACAGTATTTTTGCCAATGCTCATGCATTTTGAACATGCAATTACGATATCCTTAACTGTAGTACAGAGTACAAAACTGGCTGCTGCATGCCAAACGCTGACGAGGCCTAGATCTACAAAGGGACAAAGAACTGTGATCAATGTTACCACATACAAACTGTATTATTTTAGTTACTGTCTATATGAAGCCAGTTACAACATTACAAGGAGTTCGACACATTATATAAGTCAACCTTTTGTATACAAAAAACATCAGCAAGAGCACAGCAGATAGTACTGCACATTGAGGCAACTGCAGATGCTGCTACACTTGACTAAGGCACCCTAGAGTACAGCAGCTGTCACAATTAACACACAGCAAAAATACACTTACGAGTATATCAGAATGTGGCAGATTTTCAGCAAAAATATTATTTGGAAAATCTTTGAAAAGTTCATCTGTGGTGTTACATTAATCAGAAGATAACAAGGAAACTACCATTCATGCCTGGAGCAGCTTTTGTGTGCCATGAGCTAACAAACCAAGATTCCACACTGCCATAATATAACACAGATTAACACTGAATGGGACACTGAAAGCATGGCACCGCATACTAAGACGGATTACACAATTCATGCACCAACTGGCTCCATCTGCACCAAGGAAGACATGCAAACTATCACATGTATACAAATAAATTACACAAAATGTGTGCTTTCATTAACTAATCTTCTGGTACACAAAGTACAAAAATTTCTAAAATAAAAAATCTCATTACAGAGCATTTGCTTTCATATTAGGATACTTATTTCATCAACACTCAGCTCAAGCCAACACTGAGTGATATTTACCAGTTATATTTACAGCAAACATCCAGTTGTTTTATGCAGTTACACATGGAAGCACTTCAAAATTGCATAGGAATAATAACAGCACAATTTACAATGCATAATTTCAACTCGACAGAAAGTCGCATTTAATACTGAACATGGGTGTATCAACACAATAACCACAAAATAAGCACAACACTTCAAGAATTGGAAGCTACTTCTACTGGCACCTAGTCAAAGGTTGCCAGTGCTAGTGTTCATAAATTACAGCAACACACACACACACACACCCGTTTAACACCCCTTTGTCCAGGACTACCCAGGTGAGTCGGTACCAGAAAGGTAAAACCAATCTGGATTTTACTGAAGCAAGAGGTAGTGAGTGGCATCAGCTGGGCCATATACAAGTCTGCACCTCGGTTCAGACAGATAACCACACCAGCACCCAACCACTCTGTTTTTTACAGGCCGGATGCTCTTCCTGCCGCCCAACCAATAGCGTAAAAGCACTAAAGGCAATCATAAATTACATGAAATATGAAATAAATTAGTAAAATATAAAACAGTGGATTGCACTAGCAATAAGTATCTCAAGTTGTGATATACACTGATGTTTTGGTTCATAGTTAAATTCTAGCTAAAAATGTTCTGGCATTCATTACACTTCTGAAAGGTTCTTAATTACATCAATTCCCAGTTTAATAAAACAAAATAATCTGAACAAGCATGCAAATAATGAAACATTCAAGCACATTCTGCCAGGTACTTTCCCAGGAAAAACAGCAATAAAGAGAACAGACGCTGAAAAAGTAGAGAAACCTTGCAAACCAGCTTCCACACACAGTAGTTTAACTGCATACAAGTCGTTCTTATAACAATGGCACTGTTCCACATGTGATCTGTTTCACTGTTCCTGCGAGCCAGCTAAATCACAGAAGACCATTGCACAAATAAAAACAGCAGTCATAACTTTACAAATACTAAATTATGGACCTCAGTGTACCACAAAACTTGGCACATAAACTGATGTCATATCAACATGCGGCAATCATGAATAAGGCACGTCAAGCATGGCCCTATTCTAAAAACACATTCTATAAAATGCCAGACATACATGCACAGTCACCAGTTTGATGGTCACGTCTTACAAGTGAACCTGGGCTATCAGTATGCCTCAGTTGTCTACATGAGAAATTTTGCAAACAAATAGTGCAGGATGCTTTACAGGCTACATGCCCCTCCTGCCATCCAATCGAAACAGTGAACATCTATTTACGTCTCACAAAAACGTCTAGTACTATAAAAAGTACTTTATGGCAAGATTTAAAATGCACTGTTATATGTAATAAAACAGTTAAGCAACCATGCATAAATGATGACACTGTCAGCAAAAAACACTAGATTTTGATCACAACTTCGACAAATATAGATCAATTTCCTAAATTCTTTAGCTGTTATACACCCAGGAAAAGTTTGTATTAGTGGATATACATAACAGATTTTCCATTCACCTTAAATAGTTTATTAACGTACCTTATGTGCCTTCAGTGCTTTGACGCTGTTGGTTGGGCGACAGGAAGGGCATCCGGCCTGTAAAAAACTGAGCAGTGGGGTGCTGGCATGGTTATCTGTCTGGAGCGAAGTGCAGACTTGCATATGGCCCAGCTGATGCCACTGCCTCTTGCTCCAGTAAATTCAGATTGGTTTTACCTTTCTGGTACCGGCTCACCTGGGTAGTCCCGGACAAAGGGCCGTTAAACGGGTGTGTGTGTGTAACATACCTTATGAAACTAACTGCTGCCAATTTCAGTGGTAACCATACACCTGAAGTCTCAGAATACTTACTGCAGTTCTGTGATCGAATAGTAGCCCAGATATGACTGCAAGATCCAGAAAACAATGCAACAGCAATCTAAAGAATTTCCCAAATTGACCTACATCTGCTGAAGTTATAATCAGAAGTGAAGTTTCTTGTTTTTGAGAACAGCATACAACAAACTCTCTTTGTTTCTGTCATGAAATTGCAGATAAAAACTATGCAAGTAGAACAGAAAATACGAGAAAATAACTCACAGAAAATAAAGATCACCAACAAGCGATACCTATGCCATTTAAGTATACACATTGATGTCTAGACATAAAATCTGCTGCACAAGTTGTAGTAACTGCAGGTGTCAATTGAGCTGAAAACAGCTAACTTACCTAAGTATCCTTGCAGTCCAGACCAAAAACACTAAGCATACCACTGCCAACAGAAGTTACTGTACACAGCATTAGTCCTCAATGCAGCAACTGCAGTAACATTAGAACAGAAATGCAAACAAAGACGAGCAAACATAAAATACAAATCTACAGTTCCTACTCGGACAAATTGCACACACAATAAATACGACAATATCGAGCACACAATCAAATCTGCAAGTGCTATGCACATGAACATAATACATACAGAAAATAAAACCTTTCTGAAAAAAAGTTGTTCACTACTATATTACAATATTTAGCACTGTCAGAATTATAACATTCAAAAGGATGGACACATTGTCAGCCAGTTTACAAGTCTTCTGTCAGTGAACGAAGGATCTACAATTGATCATACTCTCTTGCTGCTGTTTCCAATTTGGCAGTAACCTGTAACACGACATAAACTTATCAAATGCACATGCATATAAGACACGTATGAGCACATGATGACAAAATTATTCCAAAGAACAAATAAAAATTCTTTTCCATCAACTATGCAGTGGATCTGCAATAAAATTATCAGCAAAGAGTGCCAATATAGAATCATGCTAATGAAAACTATCAATTCTGACACAAGACACTGGTAAGAAAGACCTATGTAACCACTGTCATAATTACTTACACATTTTGAAGACTTTGTGGCCTATTATATCATGGTCAAATATTCATGAAAAAAGACTGCAGCAGACACAAAGAAACAGGAACACTGTTCAATATTTATTAATAGTAGCCAAACATAAAACACCCAAGCAAAGGAGAATAAACATGTAAGCAAAACTTGGCCAAATATATTAGACCAATGCCCGAGACTAACAAGTCTGCGTTCAGCCTTCTACAACGTGGCACTCCCCACACTTGTTGCTGTGTGCCGGCCGTGCAGCAATCAATTGATATCTAGTGGCTGCTAGGCCCACAGCAGCAAACATGCCTGCAGACAGACAGATGCATGAGAGTTGCATAGACCATGCTCCAAATACTATACAGGTAGGGCCAAAAATGTGGGCAAAAGCACTGCAGACCATTCTGTGGAACTCAATCTGGGCATTCAGATATGCCTGCACATAGCTGCGGAAGTCAGAGATGCGGTGTTGGTGAAAATGCTGTGCCTCTGCCATCAGACCGTAGGTCACGACGTCACTTCGACACCTGGCCTCGTGAAGATCAGCATCACTGACTCGGCCTGAATCCTCCTTGTCTTGCAACTTTGTCACAACTCCCTATCCAGCCAACAAAACTACTGCACATGCAAAATGTTATACACCAGTAACAAACAGCTGAGAAACAGATATTAAACACAAAGGCTGTACTGAATAGCGGGTCAAATAGTCACCGAATACAAACAGTTAAGTCATATGCCAGCAGTTTACCACACAGTAAACACTAAAGATGGCCTGTAGGATAGGAGCTGTTAAAAATGTGACTTTTTCAACAGTGACACTTTATTTGATTGCTCTACTTGCATTTTTGATTGATATCACTGTAAATCTATAACAATGGTGACTGGTGACTAGCATTTGTGTAATTGTTGGCTTCTAGCAAGCATTCGTATTCGACCGAACAGTGCTAACCGCCGATTCGGTACAGCGCCAGTAAACACTACAGACGGTTCTATATGAATATGTTGCAGCATCAGGATTCAGATCACTTACAGAATCTCATATAAAAAAATTTCCACAAAATTTTGTCCATGCATGGAGAACATCTGAGTAATCATGCGAAAGACTAGAAGCAAATAACCTGCCTGGCAGAGATACAAAGTGTATGTTGATGTCATCAGAAAATGTACTGCATAACATGAAACTACAAGTTAAAGAAACTTACTCTTTGAATAAGAATTATGTCTGGAAATGTTGACAATATGCCTTTGTACTCTTGCAAGCCATCCATTAGGTGACTTACATCGTTTGCTGGCTAAACGTTCAACAAACCAAACAAACTCTTAGCTCATTTGAACAGAATCTGGCAAACTCATATTAAGCGCTATATAATGAAATATACAGGAGGCTCATATAATTGGTTAACACATCGAACATCTCATACTGGCCGAGCCCATAAAACTGCCACGGAGTCTGGCACATCACAAGATGACAGGTCACATGGAAGATATGGAAATAAACTGCACATGCATCAAACTACAGCAAATGAAACATAATATGCACTGTTAATAAACACATAACTTAGTAGCAACAGCCTTTCCTCATCATCATCATAATTATAGTTTATCACTGTTACACACACGTGCCTTCAGTGCTTTGACGCTGTTGGTTGTGCGGCAGGAAGGGCATCTGGCCTGTAAAAAACTGAGCAGTGAGGTGCTGGCGTGGTTATCTGTCTGGAGCGAGGTGCAGACTTGCATATGGCCCAGCTGATGCCACTCACTGTCTCTTGCTTCAGTAAAATCCAGATTGGTTTTACTTTTCTGGTACTGGCTCACCTGGGTAGTCCCGGACAAAGGGCCGTTAAACGTGTGTGTGTGTTTGTTCTGTTGAATGTTGAAGATGATACGTGACTGATTACTGAGTCATTAGTTATCTCACTGCCATCAATGTGAACTGCAGTTAAAAGCATTTTTTGTTGCTTTGCTTACTATAATAATCGGCCGATTATCGGCATCGGCCGATTGTCAAATGGCCGATACTGATTATCGGCAAACTGGCCGATAATCGGCCAACAGCCGGTAATCGGCCAATACTGATTATAATCGGAGCACCTCTAATACATACACACCACACACAAGCCATTTATGGCTGTCATAAGGTCAACCTGTGTTAACCAGCATCCCCAACCTAGAAACTACACAATTTTTGGTGCAGGTTTACTGCCTACATGCCTTTGATGGTAACAGTAACAGTAACCACTACTAACTACTACTACTACTACACCCATTTAATGACCTCTTTTCCAGTACAACCTGGGTAAGCCAGTACCAGAAAAGTAAAACCAGTCTGGATTTAAATGAGGCAAGAGATGACGGGTATTGGGAAGCAGTGGCATCAGCTGGACCATATGCAAGCAAGCTGCACCTCACTCCAAACAGACAACCACACCAACACCATATCACTCAATTTTTTACAGGCCGGATGCTCTTCCCGACGCCCCACCAACAGTGTCAAAGCACTGAAGGCACTCATATCTCATATCAAACATATAATGCACAACAAATGATATGAAATTATTCACCTGTTTGGCATACAAATCACCTATTTCCTCAAACATTTTACTCGTGTTGAGTACAGCAGCTGTAAGTCCTTTGGATTCTACACATGTTAATGATGGCTGCATATCATTTAGCAGATCACATTGTATTATCATATACTATACAAAACTAACATATTCAGGAAATGAAATATCTATACTCATCACTAGTATAACATACAAAGTTACAATATAATACATATACAATAACATAAGGGTCATTTTTCACACAAAGTTGGGTTAGCAGGCTGTCTCTTGATTTATCCAATGGTTCCAGACCCGGGAAGCCTCTTGGAACAGACCAAACCTTTTCACATTCTGTTTAAGGCCATCTTACCATATCCTATATACTTCTTCAATGCTTTGTACTTCCATCATTGTGCATTTCATTCAGTTGACATAATCTTAAAAGAATAATTTGTCCAAAGTGTCTCGATTTATTCTTCTTCATCAGTAAATACAGTCAGGTATCACGGCCATACACGAGATTACTCCGAACACACGCGGTAATGTATAAAATTTACTTTTCAGTTTAATAAAAATCGTTTCCCATTTAGCACAGGCAAGTGGAGAGAGAAATAAGAATAAAAAATGATTACAAGCACATCAGAAACTGATGCAGCAATTTTAAAGTATCATACCAGGATTCTGCACCAAAAATGAAAGATCTCGCGTGTGTAATGCACAAATTCCGCTCAAGCAGAATCGCAGATTCCAGGTATCTCTATGTCATACATATGCACTTAATTCCAGAAATAGCTGTTAACACTAGCAGCAAATGGATAAGAGTTAAAAAAACGAACCTGGCCTATCGTCAAGTTCAAATGACCTTGACAATCCACAGAAAGACTGGCCGACTTTCCTGTAATGCCTGCTGAAAGCTAGAGCAACAACAAATGTAAAACCATAATATAGGTTATAATATTAATGCCAACAATGAAAAAGAACATGTTTTTGAAGATTATATCATAACTGCTACTTGAAAATTCATGTCACAGCAGACAGAAGACAAAAAAGTACTAGACTGGATTAGCTACTCAAACGGTGTAAAAAGACCACATGATGGCAAAAACATGTGAAGACAAATTGGTGACAATTAAAGAGGATGAAGAGAACTGCAGGCAGCATCATTACTGACTGAATCTTGGAGAGCAATAACAATCAGATCTGACGTGACAAAACATGTGGTGTTAACACACATGGCAATGTTGCACTTACATTCCTCGTATTTTTTGGCACTTCGCTCCATCGTCCCACTAAGATGTTTCACACTCTCGTCCATGCACTTGACAAAGCGACTGAAGCATTCCACCTGTGCCTCACTACCACATGAACACATGCACATCAGCGATATCAACACCAACAGTATGACCACTACTACTACTTGGCAGCATGGCATAGAGATTAGCATTGTTCGGTGCATGAATGAAGTTAACCTACATCGGGCCCGGTTAGTGCTGGGATGGTTGACCACCTCCTCGTGGGTATGCCATCTCAGTATGTAACTAGCCAACTAGGTCAGCTCAGCCTTGCATCCCTCCTGGGTCACTAAATCGAGTGCCAGCTTTGCTGGGGTAAAGGCAAGAATATCACCTCTGCCAGGTGGCAGGTATCACTGTGATCCCATATGGCACGCGAGTTCCCATAGCAGTGTGTCAATGTACGTTGCGAACTGCTATACTGTTTGCTATACTTTACTTTTCTTTGCTATTATTAAATTTGTTCCACCATTCTAACTGCCATTTTCTGGTTTTCAGATTGCATGCACATGGTTTGTCCGATGCCATTACAGTCCACAAAACTCCACCATCACTAGACTCACTAAAACACACACCCATTTAACTGCCCTTTTTCCGGGACTACCCAGGTGGGCCGGTACCAGAAAGGTAAACCAATCTGGATTTTACTGGAGCAAGAGACAGTGAGTGGCAGTGGCATCAGCTGGGCTATGTACAAGTCTGCACCTCACTCCAGACAGATAACCATGCTAGCACCCCACGACTCAGTTTTTTTTACAGGCCGGATGCCCTTCCTGCCGCCCAACCAACAGTGTCAAAGCACTAAAACAGAGAATGATATTACCATTCTGATACTGACTTACAAGGTTGTCCTGGAGAAACCATTAAATGAGTGTTTGTTTTCAGGCAGAGCGTGAGTTACCAGTGGCCATGTTTAAGTCTTTAAGACAATATGTGGAAGACAGAAGTTAAGTTATCATTAAAGTTTCATTCTACAATGATCTGCTTTTAACAAGAACATTTTTAAAATAATGCAAACTCAGAAAACTTACGGAAACTTAGTTGGCATCGGTTCAACATGTGGTTCCACAGTAAAAAACAGACGTTCACCAACAAATTCATCCTTTTCGGCCTTCCTTTTTCCTGCTGTCCAACGCTGCCACAATACAGAAATGATTTATGGAGATATCTGCTATTTACTGGTAACACTATATCTACACACAGTATGTCTGTTCAAATAACTGACTGAAAGATGGCAATAACATTTACTGAAACAAACAGAAAAATATTATCAAAACACTCAAAAAGATCAAGATCAACAACAACAACAACAACAACGACCGTTTAACGGCCTTTGATCCGGGACAACCCGGGTAGGCCGGTACCAGAAGAAACATCAAGATCAAGTGGCACAATATCTGATCAGCATGGCATATTTCAATAACGTAAGTCAATCAATACGCTATGAAATAACTGTTGTTAACCACTAAACATCAGTTAGTGTATGAGTATCAACTCATGAATATGTCAAGACACACAGAAATGCCCGAATGATCTTTAAAGATCTTTTAGCGACTGAAATTCATTCCGTTGCATTTCAGCACATAATAGTTAGGCCTATGTTTCGTACACATAACCACAATTAATTAACCATTAATGAGTACTGTAGATGATGTGAACTGCCTTCAGTGCTTTGACGCTGTTGGTTGGGTGGTAGGAAGGGCATCCGGCCTGTAAAAAAACTGAGAGGTGGGGTGCTGGCGTGGTTGTCTGTCTGGAGTGAGGTGCAGACTTGCATACGACCCAGCTGATGCCACTGCCACTCACTGTCTCTTGCTTCAGTAAAATCCAGATTGGTTTTACCTTTCTGGTACCGGCTCACCTGGTTAGTCCCGGACAAAGGGCCGTTAAACGTGTGTAGTGTAGCAGCAGTAGATAATGTGAAGTGTTTGACAGAACTGGATGAGTACCTTTTCATCAGTGCAAGAAAGAAAATGCAGGAAAACTTCGGAGTGAGCGATAACAGGATGTTTGCACATTCGATCAATCCACATCTGAAGCTGTTTCAGCCGAGCATTGACAAAATCTTCTTCAAATCGACCTGTACCCGCAGCAGAATGAATCAATATATCACATAATCACACTGCAAAAAGTGCAACATCTGTAGCCTAACCATAATTCTTGTCAAAAATGCCAGATTTTCTGTAAGAATATTATCTGCAACAGAAGGAGGGATGGCAACATCATCACTATGTGTGCCTAACTGCCACTATAGAATAATACAGTGTAAAGGTAAAAACACGAAAAAAAGATATATGTCAAGCACATTACGACTATTCTGATAACAAAATAATTACAAAAACTGGAGCTATAGCAAAGACAAGATTGTTCGTGCAATACAACAATTTGCAGCAGTTTAGATGTAGTACATGTATATATTAATGACCAAAACCTGCGATCTGTTTGTCGGGCAATGGTGGAACAGCAATCGTAGAAAATTTGGTACTCAGTCGTTGATGCAACCAGTCAAAGTGTTTGTACCGACGGGTTACTTGAATATTGCTATACTGCAACAGTATAATGCATACAATGCACGCCAACATATTAAACAATTTACGCCGAGTCCACAGCATTTGCAGCAGTCATCCACAAGTCACTGGTGGAAACAGCGAACACAGTCAGCCAATTTTTATTCCGATCCGCATTTTAGAAACCACATCCAAGTCTCAAACAGGCAAACACACAACACGTGTACTAAAATGCATTTGTAACAATTAAAGTAGATACTGTATAAAAAAATCCATATCAGTTTTTAAAAGTACGCCTTAAGCATTGTTTCACATGCAGAGACAAAAACAAAATGACATACTGTAGGTGTGACATGGTATGCGATGTACGATTTCATGCCATGATACTTCTTGGCGAGTCTTGGAGATGAAATAATGCATGTGTACTGTTCTGGGTTTACTTGCCAGACCGGACCATACGCTCCATGCTACAAAAACAGCCAAAATACAGAAGCATATTAATAGTAGTAGCAGCAGCAGCAGCAGTAGAAGAAGATGTTGCTACATGTAAAACCATGGGTACTTTGTGGCATCACACACAAAGTAACCAACTGAAGTATATAGTAGTGCAGAAAAAACTGGGCCACTTGTCACCATTAGTTAAATATAAGCCAAATATTTCACAACTTAGTGTTGAGCTACGGAAGGATCGTTAATGACGACATCATTACAAGTTTATTGTTGAGTATGACTGTGAAAGAGTCTGAAAAAACGATCGGGATTTGGTAAAGTCAGGGCAAAAGGAAAGCGGCACTTTACTGACTGTTCTGCCAAAGTGTATGTGTGAAACACAAATAAAAGCAACTCACCGAGATGAGAATTCTCTCTGTCTCAGAAAAGGCAGGCACTGCATCGAAAAGAAATGTATCAGCAGCTGACTTGCTAAACCTTTCACAAATACAATGTCCATGCATCCAATTCTCATGATTACTGCACATGTTAGCACTACAAAACTGTACATATTACCTGCAACTGACCAACTGAATTCAACACATTTTCCTAATACTAACACACGCACGCACGCACGCACGCACGCACGCACGCACGCACGCACGCACGCACGCACACACACACACACACACACACAC
>Ga0126330_10000234_pt1 | contig 12028 bp, 5 predicted proteins | sample InaspJWI91metaG_FD_97004 | JGI IMG/M metagenome (GOLD analysis project Ga0126330, IMG submission 97004) | Marine gutless worms symbiont microbial communities from Oahu, Hawaii - Inanidrilus sp. 2 OAHU.JWI-91 metaG | ecosystem: Host-associated > Annelida > Digestive system > Unclassified | place...
CCAACGCATTTCTATCATGCTACAACGCTTCAACTCCGTGCTTTTGCACGACACTCTGCCAGTTGACCTGCCGGACCTCTGACCATCCGACATTTTGATTTTAGCTTTTGTAGTTTTTAACCCTGAGATCTTTACTACCTGGGGTATAAAATAATAATAATAATAATAAATAATAATAATAATAATAAACATATTTGTATAGCGCCATAAGTTCGTAACTTCAGAGGCGCTAGTGCCAGGCAGTGTGCTACTGAGAAGAGGGAAGAGAGAAAGCCCGAGAGAAGTTCGAGGAATGTCTTTAGCCTAGACTTAAACACAGTAGCAGAGTCACTATAACGACAGTTTTCGGCACTTAGATGTTGACTGTTTGTTGGTTTGCGATTATCAAATTTTTATCAAAGAAACTACTACTACTATTACTGCTACTACTCATAACCCTAACGGTACCTACGATAAACCCCAATTCCTAACCCTAACTCTGACCTCAGTAACTTAGCGCTAACCTCAAACCGATATCCTAGCTCTTAACCCTAACCGTCAGCACAGGGCAGATATCCGCGACGGTAATTTTCTGGGGGCAGATGCCCAGGGAGCAGAAGCTGGGGCAGAAGTCCAAGGGGCAAATGTCCGGTCACTGGTCAGCACCGCGTGGTCATTGGTCGGTGGTCAAGCCGGGTAAGGGACGGGCAGAGCAGCGTGCAGTGGACGGAGATGGGCGATTATAGTTCTCGACGAGGACTGAGAGAGACAGCGGCGGCGGCAACGACGTGGCAAAGGCGCGCGGCTGACGGTCGACCGGCGAGTAAATCGGTTTACCCAAATTCACCGCCCGCGAATGGATGGCAGGTCGTGAAAACGTCACCGGCGGCCCACGGGGAGGCGACGGCGTGGCGCAACGCAAGCGGGCGGCTTAGCGACGGCGGACGTGACCCGACATTTACCCCTGCCGACCTCTGCTCTCCGCCCCGAAAACTACTGTGGCGGACATCTGCCTTCTAGTAAGGTTAGGATATAGAGTTAATAGAGTTAGGTCAGATGTTAGGGTTAGGTGATAGGTTTACCGTTTGGGGTTAGGGTTAGGTTGCTCAGGTCAACATTAGTATTGGGAGTAATGGTTTATAGTTACAGTTAGGGTTATGGTTAAGATTTACGGTAACAGTACGGTTAGGGTTAAAGTTTGGGGGTCATGGTTAGGATTGTTAAGTTTAGATAGGATAGGATTTAGGGTTAGGTTGGAGTTCGGGTTTTGGTCCGGGGGGGGGCAAATGTCCTACATCCACGGCGGATGACGGCCGCGTGACGTCGACAACCGTCGTCGTCATCGTCGGCGCACAGTTTTCGTTCTTCAGCGTCTTCAGCTGCGTATGCGCGGCGGCCGGCGCCTTGCCACTAATGCCGTCTAATGCACCGACGTTCTGCCGGCGAATTTCTGCGAATCTCGCTACTAACGGCTCGCTTATCACCCGTCCCGGTTGCTTGTAAATCTACGGCGTGGTTTCTTTTGACCGACTATACTTTAGTGGTCAGTGCGTTCGGTCTGCTCCGTGTGTCTGTTCATGCGACGACTTTTGGACAAGATGACCTTTGACCAAGATATTCCGCTTGATCCATTCCAGGTCATTTTTGTTGGTAACCATCGTAGGTAAAAGTTCAAATTCACAAGAGGATAATTTGATACTGAGTTATCTTCTATCCAGTTGTCCGAAAAACGCAATGAAAGTAATGTTTCGGAAGTGCACACGTATATACATGTGGTGAAGTGACGTCACATAATCTATGGCCACGATACGATCGCCATTTTGTGGGTATAACATGGCATGATGTGCGGAGTTAAGAGGCGAAGATTTATCATGTTATTTAAATAACATTTGACCCGTTGGTTTATGAAATGTCTGTATGATCACTAGCTTTCCGACTAAGCGTATTTCAGCGATATTACAGTGAAAAACATCTGTAAGAGATTTACCCAAAAGATGGCGGGCGAAAGCCAGATGGCATTGAAATTACGTCACTGTCATCCTATGTATATTGCAATTTACGGACATGACAGTTGCTCACTGTCGCAGCGAATCACTCACGGCAGTGCAGAAATTTGTTTATCACATGGAAATCAAATAGAATTTTATGGGTGGCAATGTTTCAACCCCGACGTAGGTTTAAACTCGGTGAATGTTTTCTCGCTTCGCTTTTTATATTTGCAACCGTTTGTAAGCGCGTGCAGTTTCTTAATGAGGTTGTTTGTTTGCTTTTTGTTTAGGACGAACGAAGTCAAGTTTTGACCACAACTGGCCTCGTCATCGCGGTAAGAAACTGCCGAACAGTCGAAAATCGAATACTAGCAAATGTGGTCACTGCAACTTCGAGGGAGGGTTTCCCAGAGTTTTCTGTTTAGCTTTGTCATACGTAGAAATTGCGTTTTGTTATTCGTTACTATTATCTATACATGGGCATGGAATTTGAGTAAAGCTAATCCTAATCGTTGACGGCAAACAATATGCAGGAATGGACCGACGAACGACTGACATGGGATCCGCAGGAGTTCGGCAATCTGACAAACATAATCGTCAAGGCGGATCGACTCTGGCTTCCGGAACTGGCAGTTATGAACGGGTGCGTACGGCGCCTTCCTTTTCGTCTACGATGCCACGTTCACATGCAGTCGTAAATGGGGAATTGTAAACTATATTCAAGTAAATCGTTAAGCGCTTTTGTCGAATACTCGAAACAAGTCTGTATTCAGACTTTTCCGTCGGCTGTGAACGTGGCGCTGCCCGCATTTGCTGCTGAGCGCCGTGCTACTGTCGCACGGCGCTCAGTACGGAGCTCGCAGGCACCCGCAGCTATCGATCGATAGGCCTATCTCCTGCCCACAGGGCGCTCAGCAGCCGGCCCGCTGCACGCCGCTGCTGCTGTCGATTGATGGGACAGACAGACAGACGGACGGACACTTGACCGTTAAATGGACCTTGTTCCGCACAATAACCGGGCAGCGTCAACAATGAAGTTTGGGTTTCTTTCGTTGTGGACGTCGCAGCTTTGCAGCCAAACGCAGTACAACTAGAACAACCAGGGATCAAGGTCAGACCGACCGTATTACCATGTCCACACGAACTGAACTCCGCCGCTGCCGCTGGCCTCGATGTGCCACGTTGCACGCCTTACCGCGCTAGCCCGCAGCTGATGACGTCCACAATACACCAATCAGTAGTCAAGAAGACACCACAGTAGATACTCGTATAACATGCAATTGTTTTTGCAGTTGACCTTTGACTTTTAATCTGCGGCGAGCTATGATCATGTCCCATGCATACGCAAAAATCACGGTTAGATGGTTCAAAAGAAACAGACGAACGGACGGACACGACCGAGCGCATTACCTTTCCCGCTGCCGCTGTTGGTAAACAATGAAGTTGAGCTGTAAGACCAATGTCACACCTGTGATTTTATCGCGCGATTTTGTTGCGCGACTTTATATCGCGCGATAATGTTGCAGCGGGCGACTGTGCAGTTGCACTCTGCGACTCGTAAACAAACCACACCAACATGACTGATTATGAGAATTTTTCCAAGTAGTTCAGTTTTAGTATGCTGTCTTGAAAGCGTGCGATCAGTCGAAAAGTTCAGAAAAGATTACATATGGAATGACTTCACTATTTTGTAACTGTGTGCAGCGTGCAACTTGCCAGTCGCGGCGTCTGCGACTTTTGCACGCGATAAAGTCGCTCGCACTCGTGCGACAAAATCGCAGGTGTGATATCGGTCTAACTAGACTCGGTCTGCGCGTTCGTACAGCGCCGACGAGCTGATGCCCGACTTCGACCGTATCCGCGTTCTGCTGCACTCGGACGGCCTGCTGCACTGGGAGCCTGGACTGGACGCGTCGTGTCGTCATCCGTGTGAGATGCCGAGCTACCACCTCGAGCTGCACTGGGAGCCAGGCGGCATTTTCCGGACCACGTGCGACATCAACATCGCGTACTTCCCGTTCGACTCGCAGCGCTGTCTGCTGCTGATCGGAGCCTACTCGTACCACAGCTCGCGCATGAACATCACCAACGCGTCGCGCGCCATCTCGACGCACGACTTCAGCGTCAACGGCGAGTGGCACATCATCTCGACGTCGGCCGAGTACGGCGTCACCGTCCTCAGTCCACCGCCGCCGCCCGCACCTGACGACGACCCGACCGACAGGCACGTAGACGTCGTCATCCACCGTGAATGTAGGGCGTCTATCGCTCGACCCAATCCCGAACCTTTACCTAACCATAAACTCCAACCAGTAACACTAACGTCCATCCTACTAACCTAACTGTAACCCTAAATACTAACCCCTTCCCCCAACTATAACCGTATCAACCCTAACGAAACGCTAAATTTTAACCTCACAACTCTAAATCATAACCTTTACCATCGTCGTCCGCCGTGAATATAGGACATCTGTCCCTCGGCCAAGACCCTAACCTTGAAAAAACCATAAACCCCAACTCATATCACTACTAACACTAACACCGACCTTATTAACCTAACCTACGTAACCCCACATCCTAACCGTTTCCCCTAGCCACAACTGTAAAAACCCAGCCAAACGCTAAAACCTCATAGCTCTAAACCGTAACCTGAGCCAGGGGCAGACGTCTGCGGTAGTAGTTTTTTGGGGTACATGTGTCCGGGGGTAGATGTCCGGTCACGTCCACTGTCGCCATGTCGCAGAACACTTCGTCGGCGAGCGTCGTCGGTAGACGTCGACGACCCAGCGGACAGGCACTTAAACGTTGTCCGTCATGTCCCAGCGGACAGGCACATGGACGACATCCATCTACGTTGCATGGGACAGGCAGGTATAGACGTGGTCCGCCACGGCCCAGCGGACAGGCACGTTGACGACACCCGTCACGTTGCAGCGGACAGGCACGTAGACGTCGTCCGTCACGTAGGCACGTTGATGTAATCCGTCACGTGGCAGCGGACAGGCACATGGACGACATCCATCTACGTTGCATGGGACAGGCACGTTGATGTGGTCCGTCACGTTGCAGCGGACAGGCAGCGGACAGGCACATGGACGACATCCATCTACGTTGCATGGGACAGGCACGTAGACGTCGTCCGTCACGTGGCAGCGGACAGGCAGCGGACAGACACATGGACGACATCCATCTACGTTGCATGGGACAGGCACGTAGACGTCGTCCGTCACGTGGCAGCGGACAGGCAGCGGACAGGCACAAGGACGACATCCATCTACGTTGCATGGGACAGGCACGTAGACGTCATCCGTCACGTCATTTGTCGGCGCTCGCTGCGCGTCGTTCTGCTTCATTACTCCGCCCCGGTGTAGCGCGACTGGAGCACTGTGATGACTGATGAGCGTGTCTGTATACGTCTGTCTGTCTGTCCGTCTGTCCGCGAGCATATCTTCGGAACTACATATCTAGTCTTCAGTAGTTTTTTGTGTATGTTGCGGCGTTGCCTGTGGCTGTTGCTTGGCCATCTTCTGGCGGCGAAGCGATATGATACGTACTTTCAGTTTTGTAGATGTGCAGTTATGTAGCAGTTTGTTGACGTTGTCACATTCTTACGTGTAACGTTTTCATATTGTACCGTGGTTATTCTCTTGACAGCGAGTCAGCGAACGCCGAGCCGGCGGAGGGCTACGCGCACGTCATCTTCTCACTGCACCTCAAGCGCCGCTACAAGTTCTACGTGATGAACATCGTGCTGCCGTGTGTCATGCTGTCCGTGCTCATCATGATCGGGTTCTGTCTGCCGCCGGACGACCGTGCTCCACGCAGGTGTTCGACGACAACACCTTCATTGACAAGGCCAAGGGCTTTCGAGACCAGGCCTTTTCGAGGCCAAAGCCGGGACGTTTGTCGCCGAGGTGTCCCCGAGGTCGATGGCAGTCCTCGAGGACCCTATCCCTGCCGTGCTCATCTTTATCCTCATCGGGTTCTGTCTGCCGCCGGACGCCGGAGAAAAGATCTCGCTCGGCATCTCCGTGCTGCTCGCGTTCACCGTCTTCCTGCTCATGATCGCCGACGCCATCCCGCGAACCTCTCTCGCCATCCCGCTCATCGGTAAGAAATACTTTAGTTTTGTATTTTTTTGCAAAAGAAAAAGTTGCTGCAGTTCTGACAGCGAAAGATCGCATAGCATCTACTACATGTTAGATAATTAGATACACCTTAATTAAAAATAGTAGGGGTCTGCACTTTGCAACTCGCCCTCAAAAAAGTGGACACAATCTTGGATCGAAAACTCAGCAAGTTTCTGGACAGTTGCTTTTATCCGAAACTAGAAGTCGACGGCAAGCCGGTAGGAGAATCCCTCCAGTCTCCACGTCCGCACAGACGCACGCACGTACGTATGCACAGACAGGCGGACAACGCAAGAACATAATGCCTCCGGTCCCGTCTACAACATGGACGCAGGCATAAAAAATTCTTGAAAATTAGCATCCTCGGCAAGGAATGTGACGTGATATCGTGGCAGCTGGATTGTCACGAATGCAGCGTTCGTTCGGTAAACAAGATTGATTTACCGCGCTTACCGCGAGCTATGCTTACTGTGCTTTACGATGTTTCTACACTGTGTTACAAAAAAAGTATACCATCCAATTTACAACATGACTTTGACAGTAGTTGTCGCATCGCTGCTCTCACTTACTGAATAAGGTTAACAATATTGACCGTGCATCGGATATTTTCTAGAGTTTACAATGGACCGGAGATTTCCCGGAATTACTCTTTCCCTGGGGGATCAGGCAGCCTACCTCCGAGTTGATGACTCACGTCACCTGCAGGCTGACTGCCAAGAACCGGGATCAGCTCCGGAACCCTACGCTCGGTAATCGAGTATGGGCTACCTTTACCTTTTTGGGGGGATCAGGGCCCCACCTAATACATGGATTTGTTTCTTCACTCCATACACCACAAGTGGCATCTCGATCGGTTCAGCCGTTTTAGTACAGCTCACGCTTATGACCAGCAGACACACAGACCACGCTAGATCTGTAACAATAGGCCGCACCTATACACTGCGGCTGCGTGTATGCGATGTGGCCTAAAAACTAGCGCGCCACTGATATTCATTGCAAAAATATTTAAATTGCATGACTGTGTTTACAGTGAAACTATAGACAGAATATATCGAAGATGCTACCGTATTAATCATGTCATAAAAATCACTCACCGTGTCTGATCTTAAAATTTTAGTTGTTATCTTCAACAAGTTTCAACAGTATTGGTAGCGATAGGCCGCACTGCCACCGCCGCACAGATCGATTCATTGTATTCGCCAGATTGCACTAATGTCCATTCCCGTAGGGCCTAATATATACTGTGATTCAAAAAGCGGGACCCATACGAAATTTTTAAATGACCAGCAAATATTGGCCAATATTATTATTTTTGTAGATAAAATCTACAAAGAGATTTGTAGCATGCGAGTTTTGATAGGGTACCATCTTAGGTTACTTCCATAGCATCCATTTGGAGCAGACGGCATTAATCGTAGAAATGGATCTGTTCCAAAGTGATCGCATTTCAATAAAAATATATGTATGAGTTGAAGTGTTTTGGCGCTCAGAAACTGATGAAAGAATTCCCAACAAGTGGTGGAAGAAGACCACTTTGAATTAATTCGTGAAACATTTGAAAGAACAACCGAAGCAACGTCTGGCTGAGGTCAGGTCTGGCGCTCAGAGACTGTTGCTGATGAGGCGATTGACGAATGGAGATGGAGATCCAGGCTTGTGTCCTTATAAAGGGGCGACATTTTGAACATTTATTGTAATATCGCATGCAGCGAGTCCTCTGCAGTTATATGCTAACATTTTCGTGTTAAATGGGTAATCATTTCATGACAGTTGTTGCTTCTTGTCAAGTAATGCCGGGGTCCTGGTTTTTTTGACACACGATCTAAGCGCTTGCTGTGGAATTAACTTAATCTGGTACCCTGTTTCGTCAAAATTTGCACTTTACAAATGTAAACACTAGAGAGACTTTCAGATTCCCGTACACAAATTACTGATATTGGCCAATATTTGTTGAAGTTATTTTATAAGTTCGTAGGGGTCCGGTTTTTTGAATTACAGTGTATGTGGTTACTTGGGTCCATTATAAATCTCCCCCAAACAGTATATCGATTAGTCCAGCCATTATGCTCGGCTCACCGGCATGGCCGACACACAGACAGACCACGGAACGTCAGACATGTGTAGGAATAGTCCGCATCTAGCTCCGTGTGCGGCTGTGCCGCCTGTGCGGGCTAAAACTGTTGCACTACTCGGCTGAGTGATGTTCGCATAAAATCTGCCGACGTGCTGTGCGTGGAACGAGCTGCAGGGGCGCGCAATGGCACTGTCTCGTGGCGCGACGAATAACGATAAACTGGCGCCAGCAGCGCCTTTATTAGCGTTCGTGATTGTAGGCCTCCGCTGCCGCGACCGCGCCGCACTCACTAACTGAATTACGCGTCCTCCGCGACTCATGCTGCTGCTTCTGCTGCTGCAGGCTACTAGGTGGTGATGATGACCGTAATAATAACATATTGGTACGATAATGGTAGCCACAGCCCGCATCGCCAGCGCGTGACACCCCTACTGCGAGCAGTTTCCTTCATGCCCACATCTGTATACATGATGCAATAAATAATAAATAATCACAAGAATTGATAAGTAATACATGATAAATAAATAGGCCTAATCGATGCTATTACTTACATCCGACAGGCGCGAAGTTAATGCACTGTCTGCGAGGTGTCGGGTACATGTCGCGCCGCAAGATGCCTTTATCCACTGCGGATTCGGGTTTCCGTGTATACCTAGGGTGAAATGACGTCACAGAGTCTATGGTCACGATACAATCGCCATTTTGTGGGTACTGCTTCGGCGTAATAAACAATAATACTAATAACACGATATAATGCGTTGAGTTAATTGGCGAAGACTTATCGTGTTATTCAAATAAATTAAATCAGTTAGTTTAAGAAAACGTCCATATGATCACTATCTTACTAACAAAGCGTATTTAAGCGCTATCACAGTGACAAACATTTCGCAGAGTTCACCTACAAGCCGGCGGCGAAAATCAACACTGGCATAGATATGGAACAAAATTACATCACTGTCACCCTATGTATTACATGATTCCTGGGCCTCCAAATGACATATCGGTTGGTTCTGCCGTTTTGCGGAGTTCGTCATTGTCGTAACTAGCACACGAACAGACAGATAGTCAGACCACGTCGCGCCGTCTGAAGCAATAGACCGCATCTATGCTATAAATGAATAACTACATTCGATACAGCCTAATAGGCCTACTTTATGTGTGTGTGTGTGCTGCTACCTGTCATTCAGGTTGTTGCTAAATGCCCCTGCAATGAGCTATAGACCTGCATGATTCATTTTTACCGGTATATGCGGTCGTCGTGTATCCGTCCGTCCGTCCGTCCGTCCGCCACAAGCCGGTATTATGTCAAAACCGCTAAACACAGAATCACACACACATCACCACGCGATAGCCTAGGGATTCTAGTTTTCTGATGCCTAAGATCTCCGTGAAATTCGACCGGCATCAACCTCTACGGGGACGCCTAATGCAGGTGGGTGTGTCAAAATCGGCGACTTTCGATAACTGGCTATATCTCGAAAATGGTACAAGATAGACGCATAGTTTCTGTTAATGTCGAATAGAAAGTCGCATGCGCTCTATCGAATGGTGACAATGCCGATGACCTTGACTGACCCCTAACCGCCCCAAACTATCCCAATTTGTACATTTTGCACCGCTTTTCATATCTTCGTAACGGGTGCACTTAGAGACTTCAAATTTGGTATATAGGTTGACCATAGCCAGTCCCACCCTGCTAATAGAAAATCATCCCTGAAAGGGGCGTGGTCGGGGTCACATGACTCGTTTTAGAATTTGGCCTATCTCGGGAACGGCTAAGGCTATGCATACGGGTTGGCCACGTGAAGTATTAGCCTTGTGTTGACTGTATTTTGGACTCACAAAATGTTGCCACAGCAAGTTGTCGGTGAACTGGTGTGATCCACAAACTCGTCGACGGTCAGTTTGTTGGTAATAATAGACAGACCTACGACGGTCGAGTGCGCCGTGGCTAATTGCACAAGTTTACCTTATTGTACGTTGGTCGACTGCAACCCTCTAACTCCGTTGCTTCTATTTGTTCTGGATTTGTTGTATAAGTTTTCCTACATTGTTATACAGCAGTTGGCAAGATTTTGACTGACACATCGCGTCGCGCGGTCCGTCTGCGGTAGCAGACCTTTTGTCGTCCTTGTTTAGTAGCTTCTGGTATGCACGTAGCATCGGCCCTTCGTCACTGTATGCTTACTCAAGAAAGTAGCCAATGTATATTTCATGTCATCTGATGGGACAAGTGGCCCGTTTAGAGAGGCTTATACTGCTTAGCGTTTATTCCGTCCACTGCATATATCGGCGGCCTACGTAATGTAGTGAACATCTGGACTATAAAATGGCTGTCTTTAGTGTGATTACAAACGCCGCTGGGATGCAATTGTGTGTACTGAATAGGCTAGCTGCATGCAAAATTTATCGAACGAGTAAATACGATTGCCAAATGTCCACAGGAAATTTCCGCTTGTGGCAGGTATTAAAATTATCATAAGTTACTCTTACTGTTTTCTGTTTGCTTGCCGTCGCTGCTGTCAAGTGTGAAGTGTAGTTTTGAATTTAGTAGTGTTAAATAGATGCGGACATTAAGATGTTTACATCTGCGTCTGTAATTGTTGACACTGACCGCTTACGCATAGTATGCGGACCCAGGGTCGTGTGGGTGGGCGTTCGTCCGTGCGTCTGTCCCATCGACCAACAGCAGCAACGGTGACCGACGGGTTTGCTGCTGAGCGCCCTGTGGGCAGGAGATATCGATCAATAGCTGCGAACGCGCTGCGGGCGCCCTGCTGCAGGCGCCGGCGCTTAGAAGCGAATGCGCGTATAGCGTCGTGTTGGGAGTCGAGTCTTGTTTTGGTGAGCCGTATCTAAGTTCCTTTCGAGTACAAAAACTCTCGCCGAGCTACCATCACGCTGGGACACGTTATATCGTCTCTAGTTATAGTTTTATTTCATTATCGCCACGCGCCGTCGAGCCGTTTGCCGTGCACGATCAGTTATCTCGGAAACGTCCAAGTTGAACTGACTGGCGCCATTGATCCCGATCCACTGCGTCAGCTGTACAGTTAACCGCCCGAGTATTATCGAATATAGACATCGGCCTTCCGGACACCTGCCCTCCTCCCCCGAATATCACTGTGGCGGACATCTACCCCCGTACGGTCATACCTAATTATCGCCTGAATGTCAACGTGATGCTGAGTAATATCATCTTTTTAATGATTTTCTGCGGTTTTTGATCCGTCGCCGTTAACACGATGGATAAACTGAGTTTTTTGAATTAATATTTGCTGTTTTATTGTCGAAATTGTGTAATATGTCATTCTGTAATTACAAAGTATATTAAGGCAGTTTTTCGATTCGCTAGATGGCGGCGATCTGCAATGTAAGATTTGTCGAAAATAAAAAATTTGAACTTTACGTCAGGCACTGGGGACCAACATGCATCACCGTTCCAAATTTAATCAAAATCGGTCAAAAGATTGCAGAGATATGGTGACTTAACGGTTTTTATTCAACGATGTTACGCATCCGCGGTACTAGCCATGGCCCTGTGTCCGTCCGTCCGTCCGTCCGTCCGTCACAAGTCGGAGTTCTACTAAAACGGCTAAACGTAGGATCACACAAACAAACACCACACAATAGTACTGGGACTCTAGTTTTCTGAAGCCAAAGATCTCCGCGAAATTCGACCGGGGTCACCCTCTACGGGGGCGGCAAATGCAGATGCGGTGGGTCAAAATCGTCGACTTTCGACAAATAACCGGCTATATCTCGAAAACGGTACAAGATAGACACATGGTTTCTATTAAAGTCGAATAGGAAGTCGTATGCGCTCTATCGAATGGTGACATTGCCGATGACCTTAA
>Ga0126330_10000235_pt1 | contig 12019 bp, 18 predicted proteins | sample InaspJWI91metaG_FD_97004 | JGI IMG/M metagenome (GOLD analysis project Ga0126330, IMG submission 97004) | Marine gutless worms symbiont microbial communities from Oahu, Hawaii - Inanidrilus sp. 2 OAHU.JWI-91 metaG | ecosystem: Host-associated > Annelida > Digestive system > Unclassified...
GGCCATTATAACCGCCGTCTGTGACAGATACGGTCACAGATCGGCACTACTGGAGTTTTTTAGAGAACCGCATTTATTTTTTCATTCCCACCTACATTGCCACGTAAACCCAATAATACACAGGAGGGTATTGCGATGGCAGATCATGTAACCCCATTCCCCAATGATCACAAGGCATCCCTTGAGGGATCACTGAAAGTGCAAGATGTGGCTGGCGATTTGGCCGTCCACAAAAAGACGGTGTACCGGATGATCCGCAGGGGCGATATCAAAGCGCACCGGGTAGGCAAAAACCAGCTACGCATAACGGTGGCAGAACTCAACGCATACAAGGAGAGATCTGTCGTTAGACCGGAGACTGCGGTGGAGCGGCTAATTCAGCGGGACCGTGAAAGACTTCATAAGAATAAGTGATCTCATGGGAGAAGCGGTGATGACACTACAGGCACTGGATCGATCACCCTTGCTGGAAGCCACCATGACGCTGAACAAGGCCGGGGTATCCACAGTCTTTTACGATTCGGGAAAGCATTCAGTCGGTGCAAACGGCTGGAAAAAATACCAGACGGCTATTCCAACCAAGCAGGAAGTTATGCGGGACTTTGCCGACCCCAAGGCCATCTATGTAGGGGCTTTGGGTGGGGCCGTCTCCGGGAACCTGTTTGCCATCGATTTCGATGACGGTGGCAGTTGCTATGTCCCATTCATGGAAGCCCTCAAGAAAGACCGGCCCGACCTGATGAAACGGCTGTATGTCGAGAAAAGCCCCAACGGCTATCACATCGTGGCCAGATCCGCTGGAACGGTGTGTCGCAGGCTGAACATCTACAAGACACCTGAAGCCAATGAAAAGGATCTTCTGATTGAAGTCCGGGGGGAAGCCCACGGGACCATAATCGCACCGTCACCAGGATACAAGGCGTTGCAGGGCAACCTGCTGGTATCCATCCCAATGGTCAGTGTCGAGGATTATCAATATCTGGTGGCACTGGCCAAGCGGTTCGATAAGAAAAAAGAAAAGGGGCTATCTGGTGACGGCCAGAAACCGGGTGAGGATTTCGACACACAGGCCACAGAAGCCAGCGTCCTGAATATGCTCCTTGATCATGGCTGGGTCGAAACCAAAAAGTCATCTGTCGGCATCCAACTACGCAGGCCGGGCAAAAACCGGGGAAGCAGTGCAACCCTGATCACTGGGGCAAGCCCGGTGAGGTTCCACAACTTCTCTGCCAGCGCAAGCCCATTCGAAGCAGACGAAACCTACGGACCTTTTAGGGTCTACGCATACCTGAATCATGGTGGCGATTATTCAGCCGCTGGCAAGGCTCTGGCCGCTGACGGATACGGTGACAAAGGTTCAGTGGCCACGGTGGATGAAAATGATCTGAAGACGTTCAAGGACAAGATCCAATGGAGCAGGCCGGTCAAGTTTGGGCGGAAGGTGGAATTGCCGGAAGTAGATCACACCATGCTCCCGGATACCATGTTCGACATGGCCGCAACAGTTTCAAAGGCCCAGCAGATATCAATCACCACCACTGGCATGATGGCCGTCGGTGTGGCCGCAAGTGCCTGCATGGGCAAGTTTAGAGTCAAGGTAAGGACGGGCTATTTTGAGCATTGCAATGCGTATGTGGCCACAATAGCCCCACCAGGGGAGCGCAAGACATCCACCTTGAATATCATGGCCAAGCCGATCCACTACTGGGAAGAGAAGTTGCAGGACCGGTGGAGACCGGGGAAGAATGCGGCATGGCGCAAGGTGAAAGCCATTGAAAAGCGTCTGGGGAAAAAGGAAGAAAACCTGCTGGAAGCAGTCGAAAACGGCACCGGACACGGGGAAATCGAACAACAAATCGCCAATCTTGAGCAGGAACTGGCCACTGCACGGCAAAAAGCGGCCATGCCCCGGCTCACCACTTCACAGGGGACAGACGAGGCCATCACAAAGGTCCTGGCGGAGAACAATGAGCAGATCAGCCTAATCCATTCGGAGGCTGGGCAGATCGACATCTTGCTGGGAGCCTATTCCGACAAGGCGATGTGCGACATCTTCCTGAATGCATGGGACGGCAACCGCACTGTCATAGACAGGGTAAAGCGGGGCATCACTACTCTCAAAAGTCCACTGATGACCATCGTGCTAACACCCCAGCCAGCGGCACTGGCGCAGATGGATGCCAAAACCACCGCATATAAGCGGGGTCTGCCGCACCGATTCTTCTTCACTGTCGCACCATCCATGATGGGCAAGCGCAAAGCAGAGGCCCCGGATGTCCACCCGGATATCGAAGACAGGTACTTCCAGCAGATCGTCCACCTGCTTCGTATCGAACTGGAGCGGCCCATGACCCTCACCTTGTCAGACGATGCCCGGCAAATCGGAATGCAGTTTTTCGAAACCCTTGAGGGCCGCATCGCTGAATACGACGGTGACCTGCAACAAATGACCGGCTGGGTATCCAAGATGCAGGGCCGGGTTCACTCGCTGGCCGGAATCTTCCATCTGATAGAAAACCAGACCCCCGGCAACCTACTCAACGAAGCGGCCAACCTTGAGATCGACGGCTTCACAATGGAGATGGCCACCCGGCTGGGTGCGCTCCTGACAGACCATGCGGCTGCCGCATTCGAACTGATGAACCCGGACACCGAAGACAATCTGGCCAGACGCATCCTGCAATGGGCCGGAAGAAAACGGACCAGCCAGACCACAAAGCGGGAACTGTTCCAGACATTCAAGAACATGTCCTTGGTTAAACGCACCGAAGATATCGAACCAGCCCTGATGGTGCTGGAGTCTATGGATTGGATAAGCAGGGCTAAGGTGCGTAAGTCTGGCCGGGGACGGCCATCAGAGTGCATACTATTCCACCCACGGCTACAGACGCAAAGTATTTTTGGGGGGTGAAGCCTTGTGAAAATAAGACGTTTTGCGGATAGGGACATACAGATAAATGATTTTTGGGGGGTAGGGGTTAAGAGGGATCTGATCCCCCCTATCTATCTATTTTTCCAATATTCCAGCCTTACACTGAATATTTTTTCCCCGGATCTCCCCCCAAAAATGCGTGGAGAGGTTTTGAAAATTCGCCTTTTATTATGTCAACTTTTAGGGCAGATCAAATCCCCTCTGGGCGCAGGCGATCAGGAGCGCCAGCGACAAGGGCAGAGCAGGGCTGTGCTGGCTACCGCTGGCCGTTGCTGGCGCAAGTCGGCGCAGGCTGGCGCACACCGGGTACGGTGGTGCAATAGTGTCTCATTAAGGGTAGAAATGCACCTCAAAATGCACCTGAGCGATTTGGTGTCTACAGAATGTTGCGTGAACCATTGTGGTCAGCGGGTTGGCGGGATCGATGGTGCCGAATGCCACACTTGGAATGATGTATCGAAGGTAGTACTTCTGGCGGGATTTCCGCTGGCGATCCAGACGGGTGTGGCGGTGATCATGGTCAGCGGGTCCCATGAAATCCGCTCAGAACGGGGGTGCCGGGGGGGCGTACCACCGGAATGCGACTGCACAGTACGTAATATTGTCCCTCTCAAGCTATCAGCACAAAGGGGAAAAAAATGAAACCAGAACGTGAACCCTGTGCCATCTGCGGCAAGCGGACCACCCGGATCTTCTGTCTTGCCAGAGGCTATGTGTCACAAGACCGGAGGGTGGGTTTGTGCCGGTCCTGCGAGGATGGTGGCGATCTGACCCAGCTATACCGGCCCTTGCTGAAGGTGGGAGACCGGGTGGCACCGAATGCGGCTTAAAGGAGGATTGGAATGGACATGAAAATAATGAACGTGCGGGAAGGTAGTGGATCTGCATTGAAGTATTTCGATGTGCAGTTTGGCCCGGTGACCACTTGCGGCTGGAAGTACATGGACGGCCAGAAGGGAACATGGATTGCGCCGCCGCAGAGGCCGTATGAGAAGGATGGTGAAACAAAGTATGCTGACATAGTCCAGATCACCAAGGCCTTTTCCCGGTATTTATTGGCCCTGCTGGACGAGAAGTTTGGTCTTGACCAAACTTTTCAGCAGGAGTCTTCCCCCCCGGTCCGATCCCGGCAGAGGCAGTCGAGTCCACAGGCTGAATACCGGGAGTATCGGGATCAGTATGAAAAAGATGAAGCGGCCGGTGGAGACAAGATTCCATTTTAAGGGAGGATCAGATGAGCAAGGGCAAAGGAGCCGGTAAGGGTCCGGCCATTGGCAAGGGTGGAACGGTGGGTTCGTTTGGTAGCCCGGATAACAACCTGACGATGGGTGGTCAGATGCCGGGCAAGTATGTGCGGGAGTTAAAGGAGGGTGTGACCAAGGAGGATCAGGGCCGCATATTCGACCTGAGAAAGCAGGGCCTGAGTCCAGAAGAGATATCCGAAAAGCTGGGGATCGTCTTGGAGGTGGTCGAGCGGTTCTATCATTTGGATCACCCGGAGAAGCGGGATCAGGAAGAAAGCCTGCGCCAGCACCATGCGCAAGCGGAGCGTGAAAAGAAGATGCGCCGGGAGCATGAGGAGTATTTGGCGGCACAGAGAAAAAAGATGATTTAATAGAAACCGGGGGGCCACGGGCTTTCCCATGCGGCAGGTTTGCCCCGACTGCTGGTCCTCCGGTCCGTGGCCCCTACCGGGCCAAAATTGGCCAAATTCGTGCAGGCCCTACTATTCTGGCGATTGAGATCGTCCAGCCTGCGGCATCTGAGGGAGTCGATTTTCGAGGAGATTGGAAACAAATGGAAATACCGGCCTGCTGCAAGGATTGTCTGATGATTAAGGTCCGGGAAGTAAACCCGGTCAGCGGCAAGATCGAATGGGGGCCTTGGTGTACTTTGAATGCGCCGGTCCAGTTATGCGTGGACGTTGTGGATGCTTGCAAGGTCAAGCCCAAGGGTGAAGACAATGGAAAGGGAAAATAGCGATGCAACCTGAACTGCTACACCAGCGCAGGGCCGGGTTCTACGTTCTGGATCATGTCATCCGGGACTTTGGGCTGAAGCCCATCACCTTAAAGTTTGTGGCCGATGATCCCGGCTGGGCGATCCTCATTGGCGAGGAGTTGCGGGTCTTTCCACGGGATGGGTATCTCAAGCGTATTGCGACCATCTTCGGGGTTGACCGGGTCAAGTACGTTGAACCCGCCTGCGAGGCCCTATTGGACATCGAAGTGAGCATCCCCTATCTGGGCGATCTGGTGCGGCATAACCATATGCGGCAGTTTTTGGCTCTGGTCGATGAGCGGCCCGAACTGGGCAGGCGGCAACGGCTTCGCATTAACCCGTTTAAGATTCCGGCAGGCGAACTGATTGCCATGCGGACCCTGCCCCAGCAGGACTATTTACCTGTGCGGCCTGCCGGTGGCAAGCCATCGGTGGTGGGGACTTTTGGGGGAAGGTAATGAATCTTTTGATCGAACCATTGGAAAGTCTGTCTCTGGATGATCTCCAGTTGACCTTGCGTGAGGCCTTGAATTCCCTGACCCGCAAGCGTAGACGGTTTGTGGAGCGGTATGCCATAGACAATCACATCGAAGCGGCCTTGGAGTTCGCCGGGTATGTGGCCAAGCGAAGCAATGCCACGGCCTACCGGCTGATGAAGGATGAGAAGGTCCAGCGGGCATTGGCCTTGCTTCGGGAAAAGTATGCCCGCAATTCTGAAGTGACGGCAGAGTATATCCGCACTGAATACAAAAGTCTTTATGAGGAGTCCCGCAAAGCCGGTGACCGGATGTCGGCAATCTCCGCTTTGGACAAACTGGCCAAGATGGGTGGGTTCTACGCACCCCAGCGGGTTGAGGCCAGAGTACTTCAGGCCAAGGTGGATATCAATTCTCTGGACTATGAGACCCTGTGCCGGGTCCATCATATAATAGAAGGAAAGCGGATTAGTGGACAAATTGAAGATTCAAGGCTTCCTTGAGAAGCTGGGCAACCCGGTCTGGATGCCACAACCTGGTCCCCAGCTTGAAGCCTATCGAAGCCCGGCAGACATTCTGCTTTTCGGTGGGGCCGCAGGCGGCTCAAAGACCGACATGGAGATCGGTCTGTCCCTGACGGCCCATCAGCGGACCTTGTTCATGCGCCGGGAGTATCCGCAGTTGCAGGGAGTCATTGACCGGGTTGCAGAGTTGGTGGGTGGTCGGCAGTACTACAATGCGACTGACCGGGTCTGGCGGTTGCCAACCGGCCAGATAGTCGAGATGGGGTCCTGTGCCAACCCCGGCGATGAGCAAAGGTATCAGGGCAGGCCCCATGATCTGATCTGCTTCGATGAACTGGTCCACTTCGAAGAGTCCCAGTTCAGGTTTTTGATCGGCTGGTTGCGGACCACCGATCCGAATCAGCGGTGCCGGATCGTCTGCGCATCGAACCCCCCGACCTCTGCACAGGCCGGATGGGTCACCCAGTTTTTTGCGCCTTGGCTGGACCCGGCCTATCCGAACCCGGCCCAGCCCGGTGAACTGCGGTGGTTCACAACCATCGATGGCAAGGACGTTGAGTGTCCGGGGCCTGACAGGATCGAAGTGGACGGCCAGATGGTCACCCCGCTATCCCGGACATTCATCCCAGCCAAGGTGACGGACAATGTGTACCTGCGGGACACGAACTATGTGGCCACCTTGCAGGCTCTGCCGGAACCGTTGCGGTCCATGATGCTAAATGGCGATTGGCATGCAGGCCAGACAGATGATGCCTTGCAGGTGATTCCCAGCGACATGGTCAGGCTGGCCATGAACGAGTGGGAGCCATCTGGCAATGAGATCTCATCGGTGGGGGTCGATCCCAGCCGGGGTGGCACAGACCAGACAGTCATCGCCATTCGTAGGGGCTGGGTCTATGACGAGTTGCAGGAATTCGATTTCACCTCCGGTGGTCAGGTGGCCGCAAAGGTCTTGGAGATCTTGGACGGGGCCGCAGTGCCGGTCCACGTTGATGTCATCGGGATCGGGGCCAGCGTCTATGACCACTTGGAAGCCTACATTGGCCGGTATGCGATCCCGGTGAACGTGGCCAGAAAGTCGGACCAGTATGACTTCACCGGCCATCTGGGATTTTTCAACCAGCGCAGTGAACTGTGGTGGCAGTTTAGGGAATTGCTATCGGAACAGTCCACGGTGAAGGTATCCCTGCCGCAGGACCAGCAACTACTGGCAGAGTTGTGCAGTCCGCACTATGACCTGACCCCGTCTGGTATCCGGGTGGAAGCCAAGGATCAGATCAGGCGCAGGCTGGGCCGGTCCACTGACCGGGCTGATGCCGTACTACTGGCGGCAATGCGGACATCGGTGGTGATCGACATCAATGACTACAGGCGAAAAGGCAAAGGTAAATTCAGGAGTCGAAAATAAACAAAAGGAGGAAAGACTATGAGTCAAGCATTTGATCTGAAAACAGCCAATGGTGATAGAAGCATGGCCAAATGGATGGCCAAGGCCAACAAAATGCGGGAGGCATATGAGGCCCAAGACTTCGACTACATCGACAATGCCATCGAAAGACTGCGGGAACAGCAGGTGGCCGATGACATCCCGCCGCACGAAAGATCCCATGTTGCCGACCTGATCACTTTTGCCTACCAGCTATCTGAGGGCATGATAGATGGCGATCCCCATGCGATCCATCCGGGCATGGATGACGGCACCCTCCGGGTCGGTGGCCAATTCGACAACGTCTCAGCGGGTGAAGTCAAAACCCCGGAAGAGATGCGAAGTGAGGCCGCTGAACTTGAGAAGGCTGGGAATAAGGCAAAGGCGAAAAGCCTGCGCTGGCAGGCCGATGCTATTGAGAGGTCTGAGGCAGGAATGGCCAAGGATGATGAAGAGCGGCGCAAGTTTGTCAAGAAGATGGAGGATGATGCCGTTGTCAGTGAATACAAGTCGGCCCAGCGGCTGGGGCTTACCGAAAAACTGACGGAGGAGCAACTGGCTGAAGCGGAACGGACCATCCGGCAGAACACCCGCACCGCACTGAATGCCCACGGGGTAATGAAAGATGAATAAATACGATATGCAACTGTCGGATGTCCGGGACCCGGTTTTGGATCTGCCCGACCAGACCGATCAGCCAAAGGAGCGGAAGATCGTGATCCGCAGACGCAACCCGGATCTCTGGCATGAAGGCAGGCTGGAAGATAACCCGGACTTTCTGGCTGTCCGTAAGGGTCCACACATCGACAGTGACCGGCCACCGGATTGGTATTTCGATGCCGACCTTGATCGCAGGCCCAGAGTCCGGGGGGTGATGGGAAACCGGAGGAAACGATGACCACAGAAAAACCGCTGATCACAAAAGAGATGGTCAATGCCATCAAAGAAGAGTGGATTGATGTCGGTTTTGAGTCCGGTCTGGTGGAACGCCGGGAATACATGGAGCGGCCCGGCGTCTATTTCATCCCGGTCCCGGATGAGTTGATGGAGGTCAACGGCAGGCCTGCCTTGCTGTATGCCACGGTCAAGCCGAATCCGACAGGCATCGAGGTTTTCTTCGCCATGTCCACCAATGTGATGCTGTACGCAGATCCTGAGATCCGGCGGCTGGCCATGTTGCATGAGTTGATCCATGTCGATGTAGCTTTCCAGAGACTAACGGAAGGCACCGATCACGATGACTACCGGCACCACAACCGGATCTTTAAGGTGACTGCCAATCGGATGATGCAACATCCCAGCTTTAAGCGGGACAAAAAACGAATGCTGAGTCCGAAAAACCTGCGAGGATCATATGCCTACTGGCCGTACAAGAAACGGTACGGGGTTTGGCTGGCCAAGCGATTAGGGGCAGCGGGGCCAACCAAAAATGCACCCTGATTGCAAGACCCACTGTGAAACCTGATGGGACAATGGTTGGTTCCGAAGGCCAAGGGTTGACATCGTGGACAGATGTGCTATTTTCCCCATGATCACATTGGAACGGTTGACCTACGATACAGGTCGAGATAGAAACATAGGTGAGTCAGAGATGCTGGGATACCGCAAGGTCCCGGAACCGTTTCCACGGTGATCACATCTCTGGCTCTTTTGCATTTAGGAGATCAAAAATGGCTAAGACAACCAAGATTTGCAAAGGCTGTAATGTTAGGGAAAAGAAAAAAGGGTCCGGGGTCTACCATGCATTCTACAATCATGGTGGCCAGAGGGCGCACCGGAGGGTCGGTAGCTACGCTGAAGCGGTGACCTATGCTGAAGCGTTTAGGCAGGATTTTCTGGCAGACCCGGCTGGGTTCATTGCGAACCTGCAACGCAAGCCTGCCGCTCCGGTGGTCCCGAACTTCAAGGAAGCCGCAGAGGCATGGGTGGAGAACATCCTGAAGAAGCCTCGCAACAAGGGTGGGCTGGCAGAGTCATCCATTGAGCGGTATGAGCAGATGCTGGCAGACTATGTGTACCCGGTGATTGGTCCCAAGCGGTTAGACAAGATCACTCCGCAGGTCTATGTGGATCTGCTGGAAAAGTACCGGGACCAGATGAGCATCTCTGCCATAGGGGTCATCAACCGGGTTGTGTCCGGGGCCATCATGTATGCCGTAAGCAAGGGCAGGGTGACTATGGCCGATCCCACCTCCGGGATCACCAAGGCACTGGGGCTGGTCCGGGACAAAAAGAAGGAATCGGCCCGGACAGTAAAGGCTTTGAACCAGAAGCAGGTGGAACTGTATCTGGATACCTGTGCGGCCCATGAGCCGTACTACTACCCGCTGATGGCTTTCTACTACAACACCGGGACCCGGATGGGTGAGGCCGCAGGCCTGACATGGGACAATGTCGATTTCGATACTGGCATGGTGACATTCAACAAAGCCATCAGGAAGGGCCGGATGGGTATGATGAAAACCCGGAGACAGAGAACTGTGGAAGTGGCCCCGGAGATCATGACCATGCTCCGCACCTTGCAGGCCCGGCAAAAAGAGGTCGGTACGTTTCGTATTAAGGGACCTGTCTTTCTGAGCAAGAGCGGAAACCCGATGCCGCAGTCCACCATCGACAATGTGAACCGACGGATCATCAAGAAGTCCGGCCTGCCTTATATCAATCCCCATGTCTCCCGGCACACTTTCATCACCGAACAGCGCAGGCAGGGTGCCAGATTGGATGACCTTAGCGAGTATGTCGGCCACTTCGATACCAGAGAGACGCAGTTGACATACAGCCATCTGGAGGAGAAGGTCAGACCGACCAATGCCGTGTTCCTTGGCAGTGATCAGAACGGTAAATCCCAGCGGATGAAGAAAAACACCACAAAGGAATCTGGTGACAAAAAAGTGACTAAGCTGGAAAGGAGGGCATAATGATCGGCAATGAATCATGGGAGATTGAGGAAATCGAACAGCGCCTCGATGCGATTGAGAGAAAAGGTCTGGGGCGCATCAGCCTTACCAGCCTTTTTGTCAGATCGGGAGTCATCACGGCAGGCGTGGTATCCACACTGTTGGCGATACAGTTATTAATTACTCTATTGGTTGTTGTGATTGCATATTTCTCTGAACCCATTACTGAGTATTTATTGCGGTTTTTATCGCAGTTTATATCAGGATAGGGGTGACATAATGGGAACTGTAAAGAGGGGGGCATAATGAGACGGACCTTGATGATAACACTGGCAATTGTGGCAACAACAACTCTAATCCTTAGTGCTGGCCATAGTGGGAGTCATGCCGAAATGAAGACAACATGGAAGGACCCCTACGAACTGCTCTCTCATCCGAGGAACAAGGCCATGACGGACAGCGAGATGTTTGATGCTTGGCATATGCAAATAGTAGACGGGATAACCCACGGATTATTAATGGCCAACAGCAAGGTCTATCAGAAGCTGTTTGCGAAAGAGCCGCACCCGATCATGGGTCCCAAGGCATACCGTGAATATCTGGAAATCATGTGGTTGGAAAAAGAGTTGAAGATACGGCAGTAGGAGAGGGGTCTGAGGTGAAAAAAATTATGCGAAACTGGTTCAAGACAGAATGGGTCTGGAGGTTATTCGTGGTGCTTCAGATCAGTGGGGTCATTGTTCTGGTTGTACTTGATCTATCAGCAGGCTACTGGGATCTGTTGCCCTCAAAAGGCTATGGGGGGATGAGTTGGGATCTTTTTGAGAGCCACTACTGGAAGTTGAATTTGCGAGGTGAAGATTCCTACAATTGGCTTGCTATCATTTTTGTTTTTGGTCCATTTGTTATGTCGAAATCCATTGATTGGATCTTAGCTGGGAGGGATGAGAAGGACTGAAAAAAATGCACCCGGCATAATCTGAGGTGCATTTTTTCTGCTCTCTGGAGCGAAAATGGGGGGCCATATTTTCCCTGTTATTCCAGAAGGTTAAATTTGTACCCTTTTGCGTGAATTCTTTCCAGCCCTTGCAGGCCGATGATCTACAGCAAAAATGCACCTTTGCTGCACCTCGCCCAGATGGAACAAAAAAATACCCTGCAACTCTTTAGAATTGCAGGGTATTTAGATTTCTGGTGCCGAAGGCCGGACTTGAACCGGCACGGGCGTGGCCCACTACCCCCTCAAGATAGCGTGTCTACCAAGTTCCACCACTTCGGCACTTTTAAGCTAATTAAGCTGCGGCTTTAATCCTATTCGGATTTGGCCGGGGCACTCTCGGTCTGTCCCGCGGGCTGGGTGATCGGGGCCTTGACATCTTCCATGACCGATACTTTGCCGGTCCGGTGGGTGGACATGTAGGCCAGCCCCAGCGAGGTCAACATGAAGATCACCGCGGCAACTGTGGTCGCTTTGCCTAAAAATGTTGAAGCGCCTGTACTTCCGAAAAGGGTGTTGCTGGAACCACCCCCGAAAGCGGCGCCCATGTCCGCGCCTTTTCCGGACTGGAAAAGCACGATCATGATCAGGGCGATGCAGACGAGAACGTGTATGATGACTAATATTGTCGACATAATCTATTTCTAAAATGCGGTTCTCTAAAAAACTCCAGTAGTGCCGATCTGTGACCGTATCTGTCACAGACGGCGGTTATAATGGCCTCATAACCTTAAAAAGGAGGCCGCTATGACAACATTTACGATCA
>Ga0126330_10000236_pt1 | contig 12010 bp, 9 predicted proteins | sample InaspJWI91metaG_FD_97004 | JGI IMG/M metagenome (GOLD analysis project Ga0126330, IMG submission 97004) | Marine gutless worms symbiont microbial communities from Oahu, Hawaii - Inanidrilus sp. 2 OAHU.JWI-91 metaG | ecosystem: Host-associated > Annelida > Digestive system > Unclassified | place...
CCATTGGAATACACGTGTTTAGAACTCGAGTTCGGTTTACTTTATTGTGTTGTGTTTGTTTATCAATTGTCAACTCACCGCATCTACCGTGTATTTGTCTGCAACCGTTGTGCATTTGACATGTATTGATATGATTAAATAAAAGGCAACTTACTCATTTACTTATTTATGTACTGTGGACGAGCCTTTAGCCTTTTGCTGAACACATCACTCAAAATAACTGCACAAGAGGATCAGTCATCGCAGAGGGACCGCGGGACACTCCGCGTCGACTGAAACTTGTGTTCAGTTAATCCTTGACAAGTTGACGAAATGGCGGCGGTGGTTGGTAGCGTGAATGTGTGAACGTGTCGTTTCCGTTTGCGTCGGTAGTGTATCAGAATTTAATTTTAAAAGGTTCACACAACTGAAGAATTGACTGAACGCTACTCAGAGTCATTGGAAATGGCCCCATTTGACGGGCCATAATTATTATTTTAGTAACACTAAGTTACTAACTGTCTGTATTGCATCGTTTCCGAGGCGTAACCACTAGTTCAGCGAGTACTACGACATATCGGAGAGAAAACAATGTCGCTGAACAGCGTTATTTTTTGCGTTAGTTTTGTTTTAGTTCTATTTTAGTTGTGAGCGCCCCATAAAACATTGCTTGGCATATACAGGGTAGGTCAAAAAAGTAAGCTGTTATTCTGTGGTAGACTAGATATTTCAAAGGCTAGACAATAGCCCTAACGTTAAATATTCTATAATTTTGTGAACGGTCCAGGAGTTAAAAAAAGTTGGCAACCCTAATTCTATTTCTGTGGTTAGATAGTCGATGCTACACAACTTTTATGACGTCATGTTTACATAAGCTAGTTCGTGTTTGCTTAGTAGTAATTTCATTGATTGCTTTCAGTCATAGAATATTTGAACATAAAACAATTGTGACGTAAAATATTTCACGTGAAAATATCAGACAATACTTCCATTTTTTGTAGCTGTTTATTTTTGTTCACATTCTCAGTTTTATTGACATATTTGCTTAAAATCAACAGCTTACTTTTTTGACCCACCCTGTAGCTTTGCTGTTTGTCTGACGTTCGGTAAAACCACAATAGCAGTGTGCGTGACTAGTAGAAGACAATCAAACGTATGTGAAATGTCGAGTTTCGTGCATCGCTACGAAGTCGCACGTATACGTCGACGGAGCGTTTCTTGTCGGCTGCTGATGCTGAGTAGTCCGCCTGAACTAATGGTGCACGGTCGATGACGACGACGATGACGACGATGATGATGATATTGATTATTTTTTCCGGTCTGCGTCGTGCGCGTACAGAACCTGTCCAGCTCAGGTCGTTCATTTGCACGCCCACTCGTCCGACCAACTAATGCACCTCTATTATTCATTCAAACTGCAGTCACCGCCATCTTATGACTTGATTGCGGCTGACTCCCGTCTGACTACCCGGCTGTAACAATCTGCTCGGTAACTACACACGAACTTCTTACAACCGCCACATTTTTGCCTCCTAAATTCATCATGTAATCGTACTTCCCCCTGGAACTTTGTCCCAGACTCTGGATTTAGAAAATGTTTTCACCGCGGCCCGTCGATCGTCGCAACGTGTCGTCAACTTAGTTTGACAAAGGTGGACGCTCAGCGCGATAAACTAGCGACCGTCGTTGGTCGAACTAAGGCCCAAACTCCCTTCCGTCGTTTTGGTTGTACAGCTTGTTGTACAACAAGTCCACAACAGATCGAGGTAATGGAGTTTAGGCGTAATAGCAAAATTCCACTAGACGGGCCCGACCGGACCCGACCAGACAAAGTCCGCGGACTTTCTCTGGTCGGGTCCGGTCCGATCGGGTCCGTGTAGTGGAATTTAGCTATAAGTAGACGATAGGTGCAATGTTCGACCGACGAGCTTGGCCAGTTTATCGCACTGAACGTTGACGCGATGTACATCACGATGCTGTTGGTCGCCCAGGTCCAACTGCAGTTCTAGTAACGATTGCGCTGGTGTGGGCAGGTTCTACTGGGACCTGATAATGCTGCTGCTGCTGATCGCTAACCTCATCATTCTTCCGGTCGCCATCTCCTTCTTCAACGACGACTTGTCGGTCCACTGGATCGTCTTCAACGGTGTCTCGGACACGGTCTTCATGCTCGACCTCGTCATCAACTTCCGCACCGGTATCACTCCTCCTCTCTCATCACTATAACAAGTTGCTGCACTGCTGACAGTAAAAGGCCGCATCGCTGCTGCCACCTACCGAATAACTTTGGCTGTCGTCGGATATTCCCTATACTTCACAGTAAGCCGGGATATGCCCCCAAATTGTCCCTTGCCGTGCGGGAATCCCGGCCCCTTTACACATACGCTGCGCCGCGCGTTGCTGTGCTGCGCTAGCAAAACACAAGAAACATTTGTACCAGCGCAGCGCAGCAACGCGCAGCGTATGTGTGAACGGCCCTTAATACGAGTACGTCGTTCTGTCGGCCCACCCGAGTCCACACCCAAACGGCCTTTTGATCGGTTCATCCGTTTTGGCACAGCTCATGCTCGTGACAGACAGACACACATACAGACAGACCACACTACAACGGTAATGGTGTGGTAACAATAGGCCGCATCTCATGCTACGCATAGCGATGCGGTCTAATAATAGTGGAACGACATTAACGGAGCTTAGTTTTGGACCGTCGCCAAGAATGGCGTTGCTGGATAATTGCCACAAGCACACAAATGCGATTGAACGAATCCACGGAAATTACTAGCCGCGAAAATGCAGCGATCTCGTCATTCTTCGCGACTGTGTGTTTTGTGTCGTCCTGCGGTGCGAGTAATTTGCCGTGATAAGGCGTTTATGATCAACTGCGGTGTGTGCGCGCGGTAGTTATCTCAAATCATCGCCCCGTCTGCCGCGGTGCACCGTGCATACAGCCGGTGCTGCAACTTTTTACACGCACGTTGTCACTTCGGTGCGTTTGCCAGCAGTGGCGTAGGCTTCCTATAAAGGCGGCATGGCGATTACCGGTGTTGTTTTCATTCACTGTGTGGCACCTCCGCTCAGTGTGACCTGCCGCTCCAACTTGCCTGCGCAGTCTATAGACACATGCATAGTCCTGAGGATCGTACCAGCCGGCACTGATATCCGGTCTCCAGGGTAAAACTTAGCGGTCTTGTACCGAGTACTTTCTACCAGGTCAGCAGTCCGCAGTGACCTTACCAGCTGCAGAGCATCACCGCCCTTGGTCGGCGCCAATTTATACTGCCGTATGAACGGATGCACATTCCTATTAACGACTTGGCTTCGGGGAGAACTTGCGAGCTCTGAATCGCTAGTCAAAGTCCTGCCTATTACGGCACTATAGCGTGATGCCATAACCGTACTTGGCAGATTCCGAAAAAGATGATCTACTGATGAATACTTCTACAAAATTCACCTCTATCAATAGACGTGGATAAACTATGATGTTTGAATTTTATAGAGCAGTAAACCCTTGGCTGCCTTTTTAAAAATAATGACTACTTCAATGCTTGTTCGGAAGTTGACCGATTTGCGGAATGTTTGCAATAGGCCTGATCAAACGAGCGCTTTTTTCTCGCTGGCCGTTAGCTATGGCCGGAAATTATTGCTATTATGCGCGCATGCGCACTGGACGACTCGGCGACTCGCTTCCGGTCGGCCATGGTACCATACAGTTAGCCGTATGTGTTGGCCTAATTATATGCAGAGATATTCGAACCGTTTCGGATGACTTTGAGATGTAAATGAACGTAGTCGCGAAGTCGCCGTGATCAGTTTCTTGACGACACACAGCGCATTATCGGCTATTCAGTGCCATAAAAAGTTGGATGCCAACAAAGTCAGGTAATGCAAGGCAAAGCCTGACTGTAGCCCATCCGGCTATTCCTTTCGCCGCCTGTTAATTATTGTTAATTGGTTTGCCTACGTAAATATTCAGGGAAATGCCCGTTCCCGGATTATTGGTGTGGTCAACAAACCCTCGTCGACGGTCGACCTCGTGTATTACACCTACGACGGTCGAGCGCGTCGTGGCTGAATGGACAACACATTGGTCACTGTGACGAAAAAAGGCGTGGATTGAATAAAAACAAACTGGTACCATGGCAACGTCCCTTGAGCGATCGCAACCCAATTCTACAGCAATTATCTGTGCCCGTATGGCTACCAATCCTGAAAATTAGACGAAGATCGGCAGCGTGCATTTGAGGAAATTCAGCTCGAATGATCTGTAAAAACCGGAAGCAGTTGGGGTCTTCGAAGGTCATTAAAGTAGAGCCATTCGACAGATCGCACACGACTTCCTATTCGACTTCCAAAGCAACTACACCGTGTCCCAACAAATGTCCACCTTTTATTTTTTTGAATAACTCTGTCAAAAATTAGCCGATTTTAATGATTCTTGGCATGTTAAATCGTGAGAAAATTTGACATGAAATATTACAGATTTGTTTAACTGCATCTGTCAAATGTAGCCACTTTACCTTGGGAAATCCAAAAAAGTCATTTTCAACAGTATTATTTATACATACTTCGGATTATTTATGTTATCTCAGAAAAAAACAAACTGCAATCCACTTGCACACCCCACCTGAAAATGTTACCGCACTAACTTGTGAATTGCAAAACTTTTTCATCTGACTGAAGGTTTGTTGCGTTTTTTTAAACGCTGGAGGCTCTGAAAAGAGTCATTTGTGGGTTGTCATTGGTGGCTCTGAAAAGAACCAGTTGTGATGTATGGCAACTGGAATGTCAGGCAAGCAATGTCACAGCAAGTGTTCAGAGTGACCACCTTCTGCATTAGTGCATGCTTTCAGTCTTTTTCGACACCGATCAGTCGCATAGTAAACCACGCTGTGCTGAAATTCAGCCCATGTCGCATCAAGCCGCTGCCGCCAGCCTCAACATGTCCATATCACTACACGCGCTCCTCCTGTAGCGTGCCCCAGACGCAGTACTATTAGGCTATGCAGATAATAAGAAGCACTAAACAACAGTAAGTAAATAGCTAAAGCTGCAGTACAACAGCTGCTGTTTGTTTTCTCCTGAGGTAACATAAATAATCTGAAGAATATGAATAATCATGTTGAAAAATAACTTTTTTGGATTTCCCAAGGTAAAGTGGCTACATCTGACAGGTGAAGTGGACAAATCTGTAAGATGTTCATGTCAAATTTTCTCAAGATTTAACGTACCAAAATCATTAAAATCAGTTAATTTTTGACAGAGTTATTCAAACAAATAAAAAGGTGGACGTTTTGGGGGGACACAGGGTATGTGCCTATCTCATATTGGATTCAGTCAATAAAAATTGGTTGCCATGGTAATGTTGAGGGATTGAAAAAATAACTAGATCTTTCATCTACAGCCAAAGCTCTACCAACACTGCAAATTTCGTGTAGATCTGTCAGGTAGATGTTGAGATTATTGCGATGACAAAAATCAGTAACTTTTTTAAACATCAGCAAAACATAAGCCCTCCGCGCTTGCGCTTTGCGCAGCGCTGGTGGGCTAACAAACAAACTTGACTGTAGGAAATTAAAATCGAAGACAGAGTATAACTGAAGTAACGATTTTACTGTTGGCATGAAAATTGGTTTGGTCATAAAATCGACAATATTCGCTGTGGCCGAAAATACATTGAAAGCAGTAGGCCTAAGCAATGACAGTGGCCGAGTATAGGTAGCTCCGTTCTGTATCGTGCAATACTTTTCCACTGTGTGTGCTGTATATTATTCCGTGACGTTGTAAACCCACTTCTGTGCAGACACGCGACCATACGCGTACGTGTCTTTGGACAGGTAACCCTCTTTGACTGTCTGTATTGTGCGTACGCAGTGACGCCATGAAATTATTCCGCAACGTGCTTCTATTTGGCAACCTTTTGGTGCTTACAGCAAGCCCGAAAGCAATACGCTGTGGTACTGTTCTCGGCGTATTCTAAACCACGATCAGACTGCGGTTCGAACGATCTGTCTTACTAGCTCTTTTGTTCAATCTCACTTAAATTAATTGTGGCGTGGATCTGGATCACCCGAGTCGTTGTGGCTATGTGCATAGATGTAGAAACGTTCTTTTATCGTTTTTTATATTCTCGTCACGTTTTTTACGTTTTTTTGACTTTTTAAAATTTTTTAACGGTTTTTTAATAAAAAACGCTACTATACAGATATAGCTGAAATAGTATTTTATGCTGTTTTGTATTGTTTGCTACGTAATTTACAACAGATGGGTAACGTAACATGGTAAAGTAATACAGGAAGCACAGTGAGTAGGCCTATTGCAGTATTCAGAAAGTTGCGCAGTTTTCATCGACAGTTGATGAACGTTTTATCGCGGTTTTAAACGGTTTGTTATTCGCGTTTCTAACGTTTCTTAACGTTTAAAAAATTTCTCCAACGTTTTTACATGGATGGCTGTATGCGTGCCACGCACTAGACGAGGCAGTCACAGACATCGTACTGTTCCCGTGTTCCCGTGCTGTCCGTGGATGGTTGCCCTAATGGCGTCTCCTTGGCGTGGCCGATTAGGCTACGGGCAAACATGACGTCATCCACAAAACCGGAAGTACACGACTTGTCGCAATGTCGCCAGAGGAGGATCGAGCCAAGGCCATTAGTCGCGTGAATCGAACGTTTGGTGAGGTCACGTACAGCTGTATTTCTTGCAGTGAGCGAGCAGACAGAGAGACAGACAGACAGACAGACACGCTCATCACAATACTCCGCTCTGCTGCCGTGAGAGGAGTAATTATTCGGAAAAAACGTATCGCGTCACGTCATCCAGCGCAATAAAGTATCAACCGGCAGCGGCAGCGCCTTTGTGACTGTGTAATAATAGCACCTATACAGGGTTTCATGTTTGACTGGTGGTTGGAACGTCGACACCACTGACGTGACGTGCCTCTCCGCATGGCTGTTGTCAACTGGCCACCGTCGTCAATGCGTTCTCGGTTGCGAGACGTTTCGTAAACTTCCTTTGATGCCCAAAAGGACGATTCGTATACGGGACGAGGGATGGTGGCAGTGTAGGCGGGACTTACGTCCGCGTTACTGCAACCGCATAGTAGTTCAGCCGTAATTTAACGCAGACTACTCTGACGAAAATGCCGAATTTACGTTTTAAATCGTAGTATTAATACGAAGCAGAGTTTTATGCAGCTGTGTTGCTGTCCAATTTCCCGCACCCAACCGCACGAAGTGTACGAATCGTCTCGACCCGGGGAATAACAGAGGTATGCGAAACGTCCCACTATGACGTTCTCTTCCCATTGTGTCCCGGCTGGGCGTGTGCCGATGTGCTGCTCCATCGATCCACTTCACTAACCCTTTGAGCAGACTCGTGATTATCAAGCCGTCAAATACTACCTAGCTGTTGGCTGAAGTGTCTGGCCGCCCTCCCTGCCCGTTCGTAATGTAACAACCCACTCATAGTGCGCCAACATGCCTATACTACGGCGTGGTGGCACATAGGTGGGGCGTTGGGTTAGCGATCCAGAGCTGGCGTGTTCGATTTCCTGCCGTTCCTCTGTTACGCGGCGACCCTAGACAAGTTGTTCACACACACACACACACACACACACACGCATACACACACATACCTCTTTTCTCTATTCACTAAGCAATTTAATTTGGTAGGCCTACTCGTTAAGGGCAGTGACGCTTTGTAGCTGGGTAGGCAACCGCGAACCTGACAGAAACTATAATGACAGCCTACATCTAGGTTTATTGGTATGGTCGCCAGTGGGCTGTGCCTCAGAAACCAGAGATCAGCAGCTGCCTCTGCGGTCCTTTGCCTTCACCTTTTTACCTGTTATTTCGTTGCAGCGATATAATTATCACAACCCTTAAAATAGTCACCGCTGACGACGTTTTTACTGCGGAAAAAGTTGATGCAGGACAGAAAGATTAAATACCATTAGCTAAGCACCAAGCCATCAACAAACTTCAATTAGCCTAAAGCTAATATGACAATGGGGTGTAGTCAGTTCTGTAAAGAAGACATGGCACGTCGGAATGTTATCTACAATGATATTTTGCTTTATATATCTGATTTTCCAAGACCTTTTGAGTTATTCTGACCGACAAAGGGCAACGAAAACAGAACTACCGCCAATAGAGGTGGGGTGGGGGTATTTACAGTGTCGTTTCGAGTATTATGAAGTTGGTATACGGTCTGCTACATTACTTTTGGTACAACGAGAGGGGAATGAGTTGCGTGCCTACCTAATCATGTTCGTCTTTGCTACACGCAATGTTGAGCCCGCAAATCAACAATCAACAACCAGCGGATAAGCACCGACGAGTCATTTGTTTTCATAGTGCAAGTCCCTCTCCTCCTTTTGCTCTTTCCACTCATTTCTTCATGTCCCTTTTCTGTCGTGAAGCGGTCACTGAAATGCATTCGGGGACCTGGGTGCGTTCTAAGCTCCCCCGGTATGTTCCCTGACAGAAAACGCCCGAAAACGCATTTTGTCTATTTTCGGGCCAAAACCCTCTGTTCAGCAGTGACAACGTCTTTGATTTACAACGATGGCTAAAATAACTGTTGTGCTAGTTCTTTCGGATGCGCTGCACCCTCTGAGCCCATTTCTGTCGACACAGTTGCACCCATCGTTTCCCGAGAAGTTAGCGCCTGTGCGGGGGCCAGTGTGGCATTGCCAAAATGATCGCTTGTTGCGGGTACTTATATGTCAGCTAAAGGGTTAATATCTTAATTAGTGCCTGTCGTATGCACCTGTATATCTGCTGTGACTAGGTGTTCAATACGGGCGGATAGCGCTGATGAGATGTATGACGTCATAGCAGCATACCGATTCGCGTGCGAGCTATTTTCGTCGATCGTTGCAGACTATTAATAGCATGTTTGTTCGTCAGTTAATCATAAGCACCGATTTCAAGGGGGACAATAATCTATGGGGCGATCGACGCCCCTATTTTTGCCCTCATAAACGTTTGACCTAGACTGTAGTGAGCTTAGAGAACTAGAAGTAATCAAGGCTGCTGATTAGAGAAGTGAATATCCAAATATTTATTAAGCAAGTAATATCAACAGAATATGCGATGTTGCACACTATAAGTTCAGTGACTATCAACACTGCTATGTTTGCACCAGCAGAATGAGCCCAGTTTAACATCTTTGCCACGCCTTTCCCGGACAGTTTATCAAGAAATTAAATTCGACACTGACATGTAGCTAACGCACAGACAGACAGACAGACTGACACAGGGCCCTAGCTAGTACCCGCACTAGCACAGCGTCGCGCGGGTAAAAAGTCGGCGTCTGCTAATGGTAGCGTTAGAACAAAAGCGTAACAGCACGACACTTATACGAATAAAGAAAAGAAACGACTGCAGTAAATCCAATGAACAGTATGGGTAGGCTGACCGTTCTATATCAGCTTCGGACGACGACGACGATTGAGAGACTGCAGCGATCGTCTGTCAGTTGGGTGTGGCGACTATTCAGGTTCATCGACTATGCGTCTGTATTGTGTTCTGCTCGATTCTGCTCCTGATCATCTCACAAGCTGCAGAGTTGTGTTGGAAACGGCGGCTGCTGATTCTGTGATGCGGAAAGCCGGTTTTAGGCCGGCTCGCATGCATATAGCCCGAGGATGCAGCCCACCTGTTGCAGATGTAGCGTTGTAGCGCCGTTGCGACAACTGATCGTAAATCTAATACTGTCATTAACCAAACCATAAACCCTGACCCAAATCCTATCCATAACCCTGGCCTAATCATACTAGTCCTGACCCCAAACCCTAATTTTTGCCCTACTTATCCACACACAAATCACCATTCGCAATAGGGAAAATAAGCATACGGCAGATGATGTCAAACTTCACAGATGTACAAGTGATTTCCAATGTCTTGAACGCAGATAGGCCGATAGCTACACCGTGGCTTTGTGCGTGTGGCTGGTGCATTTTTGTTTATTGACACTGCTCGCATAGTATGAGGAGCAGGCAGGGTTTATGAAACTGTCGGGCGTCCGTCCGTCCGTCCGTCCGTCTGTCTGTCTGTCCGTCGGCCGCCAGCGGGTTTGCTGCTGTGCGCCGTGCGGGCTGATGATATCGACCGACAGCGGCGGCGCCGGGCGCCCACCAGCAGCGGCGCCGCAGCACGGCGCTCAGCAGCAGATGCGAGCAGTGTCACGTTTACAGCTGACGCAGGAGGCTTGTACGGCCGGGCGGGCGTGTGCAGGTATCATAGCGGACAACTTTGCGGACGAGATCATCCTGGAGCCGCACGAGATAGCGCGCCGCTACGTGCGCACGTGGTTCGTGCTCGACCTCGTCAGCTCCATTCCCCTCGACTACTTCATCCTTCTCTTCTCGCCTGACGCCAGCCTCAGCCAACTCCTGCACGCCGGTACTGTGTACTGCTCGTTCCGTACACGTGCGCTGGAGAAAAATTCGCATCTATGCGTTTCGAAAATAGCGTACATACGCACGTTTGATGTCAACGGGCGACAGGTATGACGAAACTCACAAACTGGCGACATACCTATCTAGTCCTGGGGCTGAGGGGGGTCCCGTGTGCAATCATATGTCCCCTAATTTTGACTCTTGATCTTTGTAGGGGACCCATAGGAGATTTTAAAAAAACTTGGGTAGACATTCCAGATGTGGGGCAGAAAGGTGTAATTTAAGATGGCGTCCAAGATGGCCACCGCACCCTTAAATCCAATATAACTTCATCTGCATCTGTCTTAGAGTGATGAATTTGGTGTCTTTACCTAGGTTTTTGGGGTCAAGGAATCCTTGAAATCATTTTCAGGGTGAAAAAAGTAGCGGATAAAGGTGAATTCCATGATGGCCGCCAAAATCAGGGGACATGGTTGCACACGGGACCCCCTCAGACAATCAGCTGGCGACGTCGCCGGTTTTCACGATGCCTTCTCCTGTGTCAGTTAGGGTTAGTATAGGGTTTTCGGGTTAGCAGGGTTAGGGTTAGGGTCAGTTTTCGGCTGTGTGTTGCCGGTTGATATGAAACGTGAATAATGCGAGAGCAGTGCGAACTGAGTATATGTACGTAGCCTATACTGTAGGTATATAATAACGTACATGATCGTATACGGTACGCTGCTCGTACGCACGCAGGCTGACGAGTGATACAGCACAGTGCCATAGCGTATCCAGAGCGCCTTGCGCAGGGATTTCGCTTTGTAAAAATAGTACCAAGAAAACTTCAGTTATTGCTCCGCGCGGGTAGGAGAGCGGAGTATTGTGATGAGCGTATTTGTGTGTTTCTTGTTTCTCTGTGTGTCTGTCCGCGAGTATATCTCCGGAACTACACGTCCGATAAACTGGTCTTCACCAATTTTTTTGTCCACGTTACCTATAGTATGGGCCTAATCGTGACTCGCTGCATCTCTGGCGGAGTTGCGATACGTTATGTACTTCCGGTCATATGGATGACGTCATATTTATACATAATGGGCTATATATAGGCACGTCGATACTATTGCATCGAATGACATCAGTGCGTCGTCGGGCGCATGATAACGCCCCTGCTGTGTAATATTGGTTTCGTCGTGTCCTAGACAACGGAGGGTGCCGAGATTAGACAAGTCCATTGCACAAGGGGTGCCGGCCGCCGGGGACGGAGTCTGCAATGCATCACTGTCTTGTTTTAATATGGGTTTGAGTCGTAAATTGGCAGTTAGTGCCTTTTTACCTGTTAACTGCATGGAACACACACACACCCGTTTAACGGCCCTTTGTCCGGGACTACCCGGGTGAGCTGCTACCAGAAAGGTAAAAGCATTCTGGATTTTACTGAAGCGAGAGACAGTGAGTGGCGCTGGACTATGCAAGTCTCCATGCACCTCGCTTCAGACAGATAACCACGCCAACACCCCACCACTCAGTTTTTTACAAGCCGGATGCCCTTCCTGCTGCCCAACCAACAGTGTCAAAGCACTGAATGCAATATTAACTGCATGGAAATTGACAAATATATCTTTTACAGTCACGCTTGGTATAAAGACTTCA
>Ga0126330_10000237_pt1 | contig 12006 bp, 5 predicted proteins | sample InaspJWI91metaG_FD_97004 | JGI IMG/M metagenome (GOLD analysis project Ga0126330, IMG submission 97004) | Marine gutless worms symbiont microbial communities from Oahu, Hawaii - Inanidrilus sp. 2 OAHU.JWI-91 metaG | ecosystem: Host-associated > Annelida > Digestive system > Unclassified | place...
AGGGAGGGAAAGGGCGGACCCCCGTCCCGGATTGCGAAAGTGCAAAGGTGGCAACCCTAAAGTGTGGGGGTCCGCCAACTATGCCTAAGGAGAATAGGGGTCTGTGGTCAAAAAAGTTTGAAAACCGCTGCCGCACGGTTACATTTACTAACAGCGTGTTAGTATCTGTGAGGAGGATCGTCGTCCGTGCTGCTGCTGTATAGCTGGGCAATGCTTTATTCCCGTTGCCGTCAACCACAGTGTAGCTAATATATTAGATTGTGTGTTGTGTTGTTGTTGTTGCAACTGGTTGCTAAGATTCAAAAGTTAAAACAAATTAACGAGTTGCACCCCCCTAATGATCACTTCTTCACGTGAATTCGCAATGCATGTCGGGAATGTCGTGAACTGAAGTATTGTTTATTTTGTCAGCTGATTTCGATGTTTTTCATTATATACATAACAGAGAGATAGAAGTGAGGGTATGTTTTTCCTGAAATTGTTGCATATGATGTTTGAAAATCAAAACCAAAGTTGTCACAAGACGGAGACCAGTACTGCAATGACGTCGCTCTCAGAATCGGTCCACAACATTTACAAAATGGCTGTGACGTTGTACCTGTGCAGTACAGTGGTCTAAACCATAGGCTGCTTTCCCATACATCATCACATCGCATGTCAAGAAGAAAACGGAAGTAGGCCTCGTGGGTCTTTATGTCCAAGAAATATCGTTAAAGTAACACGATACGGTACGAGATGCTATTTTAACGTCGCTCAATAGCTGACATAAAATTACCTGATTTGTGTACATTGTTTGTGTTCGAGACGCATTCGAGTTCATTGTTGACGTTATTGTTCTTCAAAAGGCGTTTTTTTAATTTAATGGGCAGGGGACAAGCCCGTTCCCCATACCCCACCCCCTTTATAAGTTTTGTGTGTTAAAAATTACAACAAATAATGTGTGCGAGTTGGTGGGAAGGTCAAACTTTTAATGCAACGAATAGGGACTTCTATTGCATTTTTTGACAATAGGAATGAATGAATGTGGTTATACGATTAGAAGTCCCTATTGAAATGCATTGCACTGTTATTTCCAATAGGGACTTCTAATAATAATAATAATAAGCAGATTTGTATAGCGCCATAAGGTCGTAACTTCAGAGGCGCTGGGCCAGGCAGCGTGTTAGTGAGCAGAGAAAGAAGAGAAAGCCTGAGAGCCTAAAGTTAATCAATCCTCATATGGGTAGCCAGTTTAATAATTATACATATGACATGGAACTGTAATAGAAAATCAATGAAAGACAGCAAGTTAATCAAAATAGGAATGCGCCTGTGGCTATTATGTCCGAAACCCGATGTAAAATTCCAGTCACTCCACATCGGGAAATCTTGTACCGACACTAACATTGGAATTAGTGTAGCCGTAACAATAATCCTACTTACTTTACTAATTTTACCAAACCCCACTGACCGTAATACTAATAACAAAATTACAAAAACTTGCCTTTTTCAACGAATAGGTCAACAACAAATCTGCAATAGCACCATGTTTTCAACTAGGCTACATTGTGCATTTTTGCTATAATGCCCAGCAACTAAGCAATATCGACTCTATAACATGACTTATTTCCTGATATGGAGCAAGTTAAATTCGGCATCAGATTTCCGACATTTAGGCTACAAATAATTAAGATGAAGGCATGATTCCGGAGACAGGGCGATGCATATTAAAGGCAATTATCTGATTTGTATTGAAAAGATTAAGGAAAGATAACAACAGATGAGAGGGTCAGGAGGCTTAACAAAGATCACGTTATACAGATGTGTGATCGATGGTTTTTGTGTAAAAACGATAAAATACAATACTGAATGTTTACAATGCACTCAATAATTTGACAACTATCCAGCTTAGTCTAAGAACAAAAAATTTACAGAGAAATGAACTAAAAAACTGGCATAACACAGAAGAAATGGTTATGGTTAAGAGTTTATGGAGTCAGTCCTAAGTGAGGACATGTATACGCTCTTACCAGTTTATTGAATATTCATTGAACGAGTGTAGACATTGTCGCAAAAGTTTGTATTTTGCACACACACACACATCCATCCATTTAACGGCCCTTTTTCCGGGACTACCCAGGTAAGCCGGTACCAGAAAGGTGAAACCAATCTGGATTTTACTGAAGCAAGAGACAGTGAGTAGCAATGGCATCAGCTGGGACATATGCAACTCTGCAACGCGCTCCAGACAGACCAGCATGCCAGCACCCCACCACTCAGTTTTTTACCAGCCGGATTCCCTTCCTGCCGCCCAACCAACAATGTCTATGCACTGAAGAAAGTTTGTATTTTGCGTCTGTGCAGATTTAAGTTAAACAAATACACTCTTAGCAGTTTATTGAATATTCATTGAACGAGTGTAGACATTGTTGCAAAAGTTTGTATTTTGCATCTGTGCAGATTTAATTTTTTTGCGGCACAATGAAGATTCCACCTCTGAAAGAGATGGAGCCACTGCCGCCTGTGCCAGAACTACCGGTCTGCAGCCACATTGAGGCACAGGCGGATGCAGCAGATGAAATCTACGAGCTGTCGTCTGACTCTGATGATGGTGAAGGTGACGTCATGCCTGAGGGTGCTTCAGAGGCCGGTTCATTTCTTGACATGGACTTACCAAAGGTCTGTAGCACTTAGTTTCCGATTTATGATGACATTCACTATTTTGGTAGATTTTTTATGAATAAGGACATCCTCATATTATCAGATGTGTTGTTAGTGTGTCTTTGTGGCAGATGAGTGCAGTTTAGTACTTTATTTTTTGCTGAACTTTTTACTGTGCAGTTATGTGCATTCTTCATATCATGTTGTCGTGTGACCAACTATCAGCTGCTTTGCTGATTGGTCGAAACGCCGTCACGTGACTTTCATTAGTATCGAATGATGAACATGTCGGCAGTTGACCAAGCATCACTGAAGTAGGAATTTGCATGTCAACTCATTCGAATGCAGAAGTCGTGTTACAGCACCATCTGGTGAACGAAGTTGAAACGACATTTGCCTGTTCTCGATGGAAGTTAAAAATTTAAAAAAAATAATTTTAGACTAATGGTTGGTCATATGACAAAACAGATTAGGCCTAAGCACGGTCATTTGTACGACATTCATATATAATGAACCTCGGTTGAAAATATTGCACACAGGCTGCACCCTCCTGCGACCTTTTCAACCTCGGGTTCATGATATTTGAATGTCTCACTCACTACCATGCGTCATCTGTATAATGTAGCACTTAATGGTCACATTTGTAGAAGAGGCTACTATTGAGAAGAATAGCTTTCAGCCATTTGTGATTCTATATATGAATGATAAACATCCAGAATTGTATAGTAAGAAATGAAAAGCCAACAAAATTTCGTACTAAATTTTTCATATAAATATAACGATCTGTTTGCGTCAGTCTTTCGGCCGTCACAAAATTCATTGCTTTGTCAAGTTGTAGAGATGTGGACAGGCAGTATGTAAACTGTGTCATTACAGGATGAACCCAAACCGTCGACATCCCGACAGAGTCCTCGCAATTCCGACTCAAGCCGACTGGACTTCTTGTCCATGCCATCAAGAGCTTTTGAGAAGGCAGAGGAGCTTGCCAGGCGGGTGTGGGCTGCTGGTTGGATGGTGGTACATCACAACCACTTGCCAAAGTGGTTGCGAGACAATGACTTTTTGGTGAAAGGTCACCGGCCGCCCATGAACTCCTACTGGAAATGCCTCAAGTCAGTGTTTCGTGTTCACACCGAGACCGGCAATATATGGACACATCTACTTGGTATGAATGCTGATCAGTTTCACTTCAGTGAAGACATACTTATTTCGTTATCGGAGCACCGTTGTTTTCAGACGGATTTATAGTGATGTGGAGTTTGTTAACGCTGTAAATATGGCTTGGTGGAAATAAGAAAATTTTTAATACATTTGCAGTGGAGCACTTTAAAAACTGTGGTAGCTTAATGCGATACTCTGGCTATGTTTGTGTGAGAAGTGCAGTTGCTATCATTAACAGAAGGTTGGCTGTGATGTTTTGCATCTAGTTTCTTGAAAAAATTTTCATTTTAATCTGGATGATCGTTGCTATCGATTATTGTATTAGTGAGGTATATTGCTATGTTTCAGGTTCGATTGCATTCACAGCCATTGCTGTCTACTTTGTAACGCGTCCGTCATTCGATATACAGTGGCAGGAAAAGGCAATTTTCTCTGCGTTCTTCATTGGTGCAGTCCTGTGTCTGACTTTCTCGTGGCTGTTTCATACAGTTTACTGCCACTCTGAGCGTGTTGGGCGCTTTTTTAACAAGTATGCAAACACTGCTGTCTACATAACTTTGTATCACTATTTAGATTGTGAAGTCTGCGTGCATTCATCGTAAAGCAATATGGTTTTGGATTTATTTTGAAGAGGCAGTGATTACAAAATTAATGGATTACAGAGACATTTTTAATCACTAATTAAAATCAGGCTGTGAAAACTAGTCAAACGTAACCATCCGAATGCTGCTTTGATGACTGGAAGTAACCAAAATCACTTTGGGCACTACTGACTTTAGCACTGGATATGGATATGGCAACTAACTGTACTCAGCATATTTTATGTCTGCCTTCAGTGCTTTGACGCTGTTGGTTGGGTGGCAGGAAGGACATCTGGTGTGTAAAAAACTGAGTGGTGGGGTGCTGGCATGGTTATCTGTCTGGAGCGAGATGCAGACTTGCACACGCCCAGCTGATGCTACTGCCACTCACTGTCTCTTGCTTCTGTAAAATCCAGATTGGTTGTACCTTTCTGGTACCGGCTCATGTGGGTAGTCCCGGACTAAGGGCCATTAAACGGGTGTTATATGTCATATTTAATTAGCCCACCTGCTCTGTGTGAATTGCGTGTGAGGAGGGCTTATGTTTTGCTGTTGTTTTATGTATTTAAAAATATTTTAACTATTTTTAGTGATTTCTGTAGGACCAATTATCTCAGCATCTACCAGACCGATCTTCGCGAAATTTGCAGGATTGGTAGAACTTTGGCCGCAGATGATCGATGTGGAGTTGTTTTTTCAATCCCTCAAGGGACGTTGCCATGGCGACCAGTTCTGTAGGCAAAATCGACCTCAGTACACAGCTTGTAATTTGCATGACATTCATTAGGGCGACAGCAGGGGCATATGACTAGAAGGGCAATTGCTATGCAGGGCGCAGGCAAACAAATTACCTGACTCGATGGACGCAGATGAACCAATTATCTGACCAGTTAACAGTAAATTAACATGCAGCAAGAGGGATAACCGGTGGGCTACCTACAGGCTTTGCCTTGCATCTAGTTGTTGTGAATTTTACAAAACAAGTTTTTTGTTACCCACGTTCGAGTTTTGTTTATGTGCCAGCTCACCTGGGTTGTTCTGGATAAGGAGCATTAAGTGGGTTGTCATTGCTGCTGCTGTGACAGACTTGACTACTGCGGTATTGCGTTGCTGACGATGGGCTCGTTTGTACCGTGGCTGTACTACAGCTTCTACTGTCGCTTTGTCCCGAAGCTCATCTACTTCATCGCAATATTTATACTCGGCACTTTCTGCATTGTCGTCTCAATGTGGGACAAGTTTGCCGAGCCGAAATATCGCCCTGTTCGTGCAGGTGAATTCCGTCTTCAGCTTGTATGTATCTGTGTGACAAAACTTTGCCTTCTGTTGGTTCTTGATTGCCTGTGGTAGTCATTGTGGTAGCCATAGAGCTTAGAGCACTGTTGCTGTTGGAACCGACCGGCCAGCCTGTTGATTACTAAAAGCAGACTACATCTAATTTGTTGTGCCATCAATAATGTTTACTGACCACGTTTATGGTAGAGATAGAGCAGAAATAATTTTTGAACCATACCTACTTTGACATTGACACTAGTAGGTCATGTTTGAAGGTCATGGTCATCATAGGTCAGAGTTCAAGGACAAAAATGTTGCTTCAGTGGTCGGTTCATGTTTCTTGGGGCAATTACATTTTGTGGACTTCAAGGCTCATAGAGGCTTGTAACTTTGATAGTAATTAAAATGACTTCGAGTGAGGACCTTTCTGTTTCTGTATTGTTGACGTGTGTGTGCATGTTTTAGGTGTATTCATCGGTCTTGGTCTCAGCGGTGTAATTCCTGCGATGCACTATGTTATTACAAATGGTTTTTATGATGCAATTTATGAGGCAGCGCTTGGCTGGCTGTCGCTGATGGCTATACTGTACATCATTGGAGCCATTATATATGCTGCACGCATACCAGAGCGGATCTGGCCCGGTCGCTTCGACATCTGGGTAACAATATTACTTACGACCTCGTTATAGTTTATTAAGTTTCCATTAATGTCATTTTATTGCTAGAAAATAGATAATATACCCCAGTAGTGGCTTTATCCCAGCAGTAGTAGTTTGTGATAAAGATAAAGATGAATCATTGATGTTGATGGAATGTTCACTGTTGTGGCTACGTGTGACATTTGCAAACATTAACGACAAAATGGACTCAGTGAAGAAGAAGCAAATCTGTTGTTACTAGTTTCACTTAGTTTGTTCAGAAGCCTTATTGATCTTATTGTTTTGCTACAAATGATTGCATCTTTATTATTTAAATGTAACATTTAGCCTTTATAAGCTCAGTCAGTTTATCGCCCAAAGGTTCAATGGAGCATATATCACCAGCATGGGAGACACCAAACACCGTTCCGATAACATAAACTGTGAACTGCCTCATCTTGAACATAATGTTGGAAATAGGTGATATAATTGATGAACAGTGTCAAAAGATGTGGTTCCATGACTGAGCTTTGTGGTATATACTGTTTGCTGTATTGAATATATGTGCCACAACTCTGTCGTGTTTGTTTTTTTCTATCTCAGGAAATTGTTTGATTTTTGCTAGTCTTGTTGAAAGAGGAAGTGGAATCGAGTGTGTGTTGCATGCTTTGTTCTGACTGAATATGCTGACTAAAATCTTTTGGAGGAAGTTGACTTCCATAACTTATAGTGTTGTTCACTTTATCTAAATTTTAACTCTTGTCACTTTTGTGATTAAAATGTATGAAAAACACACAGTTAAATTTTACGTATTGAACTTGGTTATTTTTTTCATTTTTTGGTCGATAAAATTTTGCTGCATTTAATAATTTATTCCGGAGAATGATTCCTCTGAAATGAATATTTTTTATGTCATGTATTAGTTTCTGACCCCAACCAAAAAGCATGTTTGTTCTGGAAATGATGGTTTGCTAGTAGTTTGGTTTCACTAGAGCTTTTCGTTTGCAGTATAACGTGCTGTACCTGCATTTTATTGGCCATTTCTAGATAAGCTTGGATTGGCTGGGTTTTTTCAGTGCACTTGTTTCCTTCTGGAATAAGCAGGACAAATGCACAGGCAGCACAAGCTGTTGGGCTGGCGGGCAGCGGCCCGTTTACTTTTTGCCCGTTGGCCATGGCTGTCGATGGCCCGCCCATTTGTGAGCACCGTTAAACATTACAATTACATCACTGCAGTTCTACCTCGCTATTCTGACATGTTAACTTTACACCGGTATCGAAAATGACATCATGTGCTGTGGGTCGGTACACACTACCCATGTTGACGGGCTATGATCACAATTTTTTTTCGCTCACTGTGCTCTAAATCCTGTTTGGCCACCAGTGTTGTCTGACTAAACCAACTATTTATCTGACCCACCCACTTTTCAGATGCTTCCGCCGCCTATGGACAAATGCACAGATTTTTGAGGGCCCTAGTATGCTCAGGAGATTGAAATGCCATTTGGGATGTGGATTTGTGGGACCCAAGGAATTGCATGGTGACCTGCATCCCCCACAGAAGAAGCACTTTATGAGAGGAAGCTTACTTGGGCTTGCCAAGGTAGCCTGAGGTTGATATGATATACTTAGTGTTATTCACAAGAGGCAGCATGTGGCAATGCAGCTGCTTGTTTCTATTAACATCGTATTTTGTTGTAGTGCTTGTGTAGTGTAGGGAATGGAATGTAGTGAGGCTTGCTGTGCTCATGTTTGCAGTGCCAGAGTCACCAGATTTTCCACATGTTTGTCCTTGTTGCTGCATTTGTACACTTGCACGGCATATCTCAGCTTGCATCGAATCGACTGACGTACGGCGAGTGTGGGACAATTGACCTGTTTCCGGATTACCCGTCGTTGTACTAGCAATAGCTTGGCGGAACAACTAGAGCTGCAATATCAGTCGGTAAATGGCTGCTACTAACACTCTCTTGGCATGTCGTTTGGAATTTACTTGCAAGGATGGCAGGACACTGTGAAATGTGCTGTGGCCACTGACTATGAAAACTCATAGCAGTTTTTACTGGCGTGACCCTATGCTAGCGCTGTACTAGCTGCAGTCTTGTTTTTCTGTCCGTCCGTCACAAGTCGGTGTTCTATCGAAATGGCTGGAGGAATCAAGCTGGATTTTGTCATGCAAGGCTTCCTTTGACATTTCGTACACTGTGTTATATGGACATCCAAGCATCTACAAAAATAAGGATACCCGTACTTCCATCTGGAACTTTGTCTTAAACACACACACACTCATACACCCATTTAACGGCCATTTTTCCGGAACTACTCGGGTGAGCCAGTACCAGAAAGGTAAACCAAAATCTGGATTTTACTGAAGCAAGAGACAGTGAGTGGCAATGGCATCAGCTGGGCCGTATGCAAGTCTGCACCTCGCCTCAGAGAGAAAACCACGCCAGCACCCCATCACTCAGTTGTTTACAGACCGGATGCCCTTCCTGCCGCCCAACCAACAGAGTCAAAGCACTGAAGGCACCAACAGCTGATACACTTGTGAGTATTAAGTAAAATCCAACTAATAGTCTGTTGTATCCGCTGGGACTGTATTGTAGTGGAAAGAACTCTTAATACTTGACTGGCAAAAGTATTGTTTACTTCATCAAAATCATTAGTTCATATGATAAATTTTAATCATAATGTTTTCGTGAATAAATATAATGATGGGCGATAAAAGTACTGTTTAAAAATAAAGTGGTAAAACTGGTAAAAGTACAATACTTTCAGTACTGTAAATATTGAGTTTTACATAAACAGTGCAGTGACAATTTGACAAAAGCTGTTTATGGTCATATCACACACTGATGTGCTGTAGCCAAATATGTGATGCCACCTTGCGCATATAGTATGGTGTTTATGCTTCATAGTTTGCAGTGTTTATATTAACAGCTGTATTTCACTAACAGTTGCACTTTCAGTAATGATGATGGTGACTGCTCAGTGCTCAGGTGTCAGTGTCTGTGAAAACTGCCGACTTGTACTAGTGTGAATGGTAGTGCTTTGGTGACTTGGTTAAATTTGGCAGTTTCACCACATTGATAAAAAGGCAAAGGTCGCCCATACTTGATTACTGAGCATAGGGTTCCGGAGCTGATCCCAGTTCTTGGCAGTAAGCCTGCAGGTGACGTGAGTCATCAACCCGATGGTAGGCTGCCATTACTTTCCACCAGGCCTGCAGTTACCCCCGCAACCCTTAAGAGGCAGTTTTGCTGCTTGGTGAACAGAGGCACAATGGGTGTGAACAGTTTGCCTAAGACTGTTACCCGACAGCGTCGCGACTGCAATTTGAACTCGGGTCCTTCTTTGCCTTAGTCCAGCACGCTAACCACTTAGCTAACGAGCCACCCCACATTCACCACATTGAAGTGAAACAATATATTGCCTGTGGGCTTGACTCTGCTTTTGGGCTGTTGTACTTAACAAGTTCACAGCATTGGGTTCACACCTTTGTGCCTCTGTCACTAATCTATATAATTTGGCACCAGTTAGTGATGCTCTGCTGCTGAAAAGGTCGCAGTGTGTCTGGGATCGAACTTGCTGTGCAGTCGAATGGCTTAACCAGCTGTGGGTTCATGCTTAGGAAAGGGAGATGAGCATCCACTTGTTCTCCACTACGACTATGGCACTCTCCTTGTCACTGATAGGCAAATCTCAGATCATATCTTAAACTCATATCTCATATCGTTCAAGAAATGGATTTTAATCATTTAGCTATATCTCAAATCCCCATTTTTCTCTTATCCCTAGTCTGTCAAGGTCAAATCACATATATTTCACAAAAATATCCGCGTAAATAGGTTTTCAATAGAAAGTCAAGATAGCGCTGTTTGATGCAGTATATTTTAGGCTCAGTCATACATGTAGAATCACAGTACTTTCAATGTCAATCAGTCAGTTAGTATGATGCAGTTTCTGCCCTAAACTTCATCTAATGCAAAAGTGTTTTGATGTTTCGTGCATTCCATTTTGCTTCGGTAAGCGAGCGGCTGATTTGTTGTGATTTAAGTCTTTTTCCCAATCGAATTTCAAATCAAATTGCGATCTTTTAACTCAGAGCTTTAGAGTTCATATCGAATCTCGAAATGTGCTCAAGTCGGGATTTAAATCCTGCTCGTGGTTGGGAAATGCCCATCACTGCTCCAAGTTTGCATCTCTTCAGATTTTCAATCGTGCATTTCTGTCTTCTACTGAGAAATTTTTTGTTTTGCTTGACAGTTTCAGAGTCACCAGATATTTCACATGTTCGTTCTCGCTGGTGCGTTTGTCCACCTGCATGGATCGTCGGTCATTGCAAGCCACCGTCTTTCATTTGGCGACGCGTGTGAAGAGCTGGACGGATGATGGTCAGATCTTGACAGTTGTTAGCACATTGGTTTATTTGTTGTGTATATATTCGGGCATGTTGATTTGTTGTTTGCACGGTTTGTGCTAGAGTCTTGGTGTCCAACACGGTCAGAAGTTTCCAAACTGTTAGTGAATAGTGATCTGTATTCCGGCATTTGTGTATATGTAGTTATTTTTTGGCTGTGCTGAAAAGCACTCGACTTTTCTGTAATGCATCACTGGTAGCTGTTTAGGAATTGTAGCAGATAAGTGATATTATCAAGACACATTTTTACTGCACAATTTTGTAATGGTGTATTGTGTGTTTATTTATGTGTGTGCTGCTTAAAACTGACTTGTCTGAATGATGTTAGCTGATAGACAGAGTTTTCATATCCTAAGTTATGGCAGATAAAAAGAGAGGCAGAAATTAGATTAAACTTTGTTTAAGTTAGTTTAGTTCAAATTTAATACCCTTTGAATTCCAGTTCCATGTTATCTGTATACTAGTGATTGGCAAAAAGTAGATTATACATATGCTTTTGTGTAACTTAAAAAATAAATTTACCGTTTTTGACCAAAGAAGTACCTATCATTCAGTTTGGTTGTTTTTACTAGTTTCTCAAGTCTTGGTGACTTGTAGTTGGGATTTCATTTCGATACTAAGAAGCATCTAGCGTCATTTCATTTTATCAACTTGTAGCCTTCAGTTAAATACGCCTTCAGTGCATTGACGCTGTTGGTTGGGCAGCAGGAAGGGCATCCAGCCTATAAAAAGTGAGCGGTGGGGTGCTGGCATGGTTATCTGTCTGGAGTGAGGTGCAGACTTGCATATGGCCCAGCTGATGCCACTGCCACTCACTGTCTGTTGCTTCAGTAAAATCCAGATTGGTTTTATCTTTCTGGTACGGGCTGACCCGGGTAGTCCCGGACAGAGGGCTTCTAAACGGGTGTGTGTGTGTAGCATTCAGTTAATATGATCTGTACTACGGACTTTCTGATGCACAGGGGCACGGGAATGATTTTTGGACTGGTAGGGCAGTCTGGCAGACATTGGGGTCTTACATACTCACTGAAAATAGATAATGGCTTCTAACTGTAGGAGTCCAAGACTGAACTGCAAACTGCTGATTGCATGGCGTGCCAGCACACAAAAAGCTGGATGGATGTCACTATAACAACAACTACTACTATTACTACACTCATTTAATGGCCTGTTTTCCAGAACAACCTGGGTAAGCCGGTACCAGAAAGGTAAAACCGCCTGGATTTAAATGAGGCAAGAGATGACAGGGTTTTGGGATGGCAGCGGCATCAGCTGGACCCATATGCAAACA
>Ga0126330_10000238_pt1 | contig 12000 bp, 9 predicted proteins | sample InaspJWI91metaG_FD_97004 | JGI IMG/M metagenome (GOLD analysis project Ga0126330, IMG submission 97004) | Marine gutless worms symbiont microbial communities from Oahu, Hawaii - Inanidrilus sp. 2 OAHU.JWI-91 metaG | ecosystem: Host-associated > Annelida > Digestive system > Unclassified | place...
GACCGGAGGATGGGAGTGATGTGACTGGATTTGGGAGCTTTGACAACAGCACGTGCAAGAGAGTTCTGGATCTGTTGGAGCCGGGTGATCTGAGACTTGGGCAGGTTGTGATAAAGAGAGTTGTAGTAGTCAAGCTTGGAGTGAACAGTGAAAGTGGCGATGGTGGAAGCTGTTTTGGAATCGAGGTATGGACAGATACAGCGAAGATGACGAATATTTCGCAATAGTAGGATTTGGAGACAGAGGAGATCTGGTCAGCAAAGGTGAGGTGTTCATCAAATATGAAGCCGAGGTTTCGAGCAGACTAAGTGGTGTTAAGTAAGGAGTTGTGGATTTTGGCAAGTTGTTTACTGAGACCACATGAGCAGAAATTCAGTCTTACAGGAGTTAAGTGTAAGAAGATTTGCAGTCGAGCAAAGTGAAAAGAGTAAAGCAGACAGCAAAAAAGAGAGCAAAGTTTACCTCTTCATTTTCGTCTTCAGAGTCTGACAGAGACTCATCATTACTGTCAACCTCACCAGCTGATCTGCCAGACACACACAGACATGCAGACACAGACGCAGACATCAGCGGTGGCAATGTATAGTCACTGCATGCACTATACAGCACAGTGGCGGCGGAAGCAATTTGAAAGTGGGGGGAGCACATGGCGAGCGCGGAGCGCGAGCCTATAAGGGGGTCTGGAGGCAGAGCCCCCAGCGGGGTTTAGGGGCAGAGCCCCTGGTCAGGGGGTCAGGGGGCGAAGCCCCCCCTGAAGCTGAAAGGTTTTTAGGCAATATGTCGAAAGGACAGGCAATATTTGCCCCTTTACCCAGCTTTTGAAAGTGCTGAAATATCTCCCAAACAATGCTTAGAATCAAAGTAGGCCTACGGTACACAAAAAATACACACACAGTGTGCGTGAACAGACTGAACTGTCGCACTTGCAGTGCATCTGATGTACAAAACCACACTGTCCGCAGTCATTACCTAGCAATAATTAGAGAATAGCATTTTTCTCGGCTTGGCCAGTGGTTAGAAAGATGCAACTCCCAGCCCTGAAAAATCTCAGCGTTTTTTGGAGTAGGAAGCATGACTAACGGTGCTGACTACGTGACGCGGCCTGAAAGCTCTAGGAAGGCGGCAGACAAGAGTACTTTGCTTCCTTTCTCTTGGTTGCAATATCAGCAGCCCCTAGAGCAGAGTGTGCAGATGCTTGAAGGTATGAGTCGGCCATCAATACGCGTTGAATGTATTAAATATTTTGTCAGTAAACAGTAATGTTTATTATTTTCATAAAACACACAGTCACAGAGACTGAAACTGTAGCTACAAGTCATTGACAGATCCTGTTAAACCAGAAACTCGGCTATAGCTGAGAGGGCTACTCTACACCTCAACTGACAGCGCCCTGCTCTGTATCACGTCATATCTCACAGTCATTGACTTCTTACAGTGATCACATCAGTTCAGTCTGTTCACGTTCATGCACACATTATAGTCCAGAATGCGACTGAGAATTATGGTGGGCCTAAAACAAAGCTGAACTTGATCAACGACAACTGTCTCCGTCCATAACCAGTATATAAAGCGAAAAAAGTGACATCAACATGGCGTCAAAACTGGGGGGTCACAGCCTTATATGTGACCCCCCACTCAAAAAAGTGGGGGGTCCTTTGACCCCCCGGACCCACCAGGATCGCCGCCACTGTTACAGCAACTGACAAAACCAAAATTTGTTGTTGACATTTCACAGACAAAACATACTGTGCATGTAATGCATGATGAAATCCAGCTATACTGAACAAAACTGAATCAACACCAGAGTCCAAGATTGTTGTTTATGCCAGAAAACTTATATACAGAAACACACACACACACACACACACACCCATTTAACGGCCGTTTTTCCGGGACTACCCGGGTAAGCCAGTACCAGAAAGGTAAAACCAATCTGGATTTTACTGAAGCAAGAGACAGTGAGTGGCAGTGGCATCAGCTGGGCCATATGCAAGCCTGCATCGCGCTCCAGACAGATAACCATGCCAGTACCCCACCACTCAGTTTTTTACAGGCCGGATGCCCTTCCTGCCGCCCAACCAACAGCATCAAAGCACTGAAGGCAACACGAGACACCAAGGCTTAAAAACTACCAGGCAGCGACTTCACTAAATCTTAAAATGTTAATAAACAATGCTAGTAGGGTTGACTGACTGTTCTTTAGATGATGCTGACAACGTAGACCGTTTGCCTTCTACAGCCTGTTTTAATGACTTATCATCAGGTGCTAATTCTGAACCTGTTTCATCTGCAACTAGCAACACCACCAGTCTGTAAAGCATGTGGATAATACACAGCAAAACTTAGACATGCTGACTGACATACAGTAGTGTTCATCATATTATTTTAATTGTCTGCATAAAAAGAGTAGCACAACTGGGCTGTTAGTCACTGTCTTGTCTGTAACTTCACAAAATGTTTTATCAATTTACAAAATTCTTTCACTGTCCACTGAAGGTGGACTGAATCTACTCCATGAAGCAGATGATGGCACAGCCATGTGGCTGGAATCTACAGTGGCTGCAGCACTCGTAAAATAAACAATACTGTCTATATCAGTATAAATTTACCATACTCATCACTATAGACCCAATATCAGCTCAAATGAATCGCTGCACTACCTTATAGTTTTCTGAGTAACAATGGCAAACTGCCCAGTTTTTACCCCACCCTCAGAACTGATCAAGAGCATGCGGGCAGTAAAATTGTGCACCAAAAAATTCCTCTAGTTCTCAAATGGAGGTGCCGGCTAACGCAGATTGACCTGTAAAACGGCTGTAAAACGGTAGTTGTTGTTGTTGTTGCCTGTGAACTGAATTGCTACAGTGCATTTCCAAAAAGTGGTGACAAAAGCTATGAGGGACAGTGTGTACAACGTTACTGGCAGGTCTGTGAATCATAGACAGTTACGAACAAACTGGCAGTATAACAATGTAAAAACTATTATTAAAATTTATAAGCATGGCTAGAAAAAAACTGACTAACAACAAGTAAATCATTTTAAACTTTTCAAGCGATTAACAACTAAATACACTGTGGTCCAATACCACCCATCACTCTATGCAGCCTGCAAGCCCAGATACGAGTTGTATTCTACCCTGTTTAACCTGTGTCTTCTCAAGTTAGTCTGAGACCCTCTCTGCTCATCAAGAAACTTTTATAGATTGTTGAGCTAACATAACACAACATTAAAGACAAGTTTGTGTTCAGCCTTGTCAACTCGGCTGTCAACATATGACATTGCCTGCATTTGCTGCTGAGCAAACCCGACACATGCCACTGCTGCAGTCAAATGACGGGACAGACAGATGAACCACAGACGCTCGACCATTTCACAGACCCTGCTCCACATACTATGCAGGCAGTATCAATAAACAGAAACTGACAACCAGTGGCATTAACTACCTTTCTGTGATTCTTCCTTCCGCTTTCTTCTCATTTCTATTTTATTCATCCGTTCTCGGCCTTTGTCATCCATCCATTCCTACTAAGCACAGCACACACATCATTCCATCACCCCTTCACTCTTTCATTCCAGGCTTAAAACCTTCCTTTTCTGCAAATCCTTCCAACGGTAGCCTTCCTTTTCTTCTACGGGACTGACTACATGGTTTCCCTGAACTGTTTACTGATACTTCTGAGCAAATCCGTTCATTACTTTTTAGTTTTTCTGTTATCCACTTTTTAGTTGTTGGTTCCGTGTGGTAGATTAAGATGACTCATGTCAGCTTTTGAGCGCACGTTAAAATAGCATCTCACATCGTATCGTACACACCAATATCTGCAAGCATGTGTTGTCAATAAAAAGAACAAGGTAAGTAAACAAATTACCAGTGAATTTACTTGCACTACCATCATCAAAGCACATACCACATACTTGGATCAACTGCTGTAAATAACTATCAGTCAATCAATACTGATTCAGCTGGTGCTTTAAAATGGAACTTTGGTGGACAAGCAATTGACTACTGTTAATTATTCACATGCAATGCTACTTTCACTTTGCATTCAATCTAAGCAATTTAAATTCACATGCTTGTGTTCAAGTTTCTATGTAGCCACGGCTGTCGCTGTCAACAAGTTATGGCATCATCATAATAATCTGAGTGCCAACAGACAACAATTGAGAATGAAATTCAACTTCAGCATGTCCATCAACTGGCTAGTATCACAGACTAATGTTATCTGCATGTCTCTAAGTAGCAAATAGAATCAATAAAATTAAAACAATGAACAACAGAACTACCTTAGGGGTGACTGAAAACAGGAATCTTTTGTACAACTGATATTCTTTTAGAGTATCTTCATATTTAGATATTTCACTCTTGATGGCCATAATCTGAGCATTTATGCGTTTTATCTCAGCAACTTTCTCCAGTTTGGCCTTGGTTTCAGCTTCAGCCCTAAAATGAGCAAAACAACAATAAGGATGATACATCCATTCCACATTGTTCACACACTAAAACTGATTCACAGATGTGGCAACTACACTAATATATTACATTATAACTGTGGCACTACACAATTTATTTTTTTACCACTTAATAAAAATATTTGCTATGCAATATCAAACATGTGAGAAAATAAATAATTGGCAACCATAAAAAATGATAAAAAATACAAAAAACAGAAAGCAAGCAAAAAAAACAATTAGAGTATTACAAAATACATCCTACACTTTAATTGCTTCGCTTGCATTGCGGTCATTTTCTTTCAAGAACTCGTCAAATAATGCAGCATCCTCTTCCAAGTACTGTTCAGCTAACTCGAGCTTCTTCTCTTCAGCCTGTGCAATCTCCTCCAGCTTTCTCATTTCATCTCGTTTCACACCAAGGGAATACTGCCACAAACAGACATAACTTGTGGTAAAAATAAGAGAGACTTTATCTGAAACCAACGTTAATTTTTATCTGAATACTCACTGAAAACAAACACAAAAATACAAACACAAAATGAATATTAATGTAAAATGTTCAACTACACTGTCAGCAAAAAAAACAAGACACCAATCTCTTGCCCACAACTTCACCAAATATTAACCGATTTTCAAACTTTTTTTCACTGAGGGACTCAGTAGTAAATTTGCAACCACCTCATGTTTGAATGTTCCACTATGCCTTAAACATGTCGGTACACTACCTTGTGAAATATGAATGTCAGAAAAATGACGTCAATCTGACATATATATTGTAATTAATGATAAATCACAAGGTAGTATAGCCAAGCATTTAAGGTGTGATGAGTTACTTTTCTACACATTTATCATTCAATGATAAATGGTAAAAGAATTTTTGAAACTGGTGAACATTTGGCGAAGTTACAGGCAAAATGGTTGATTGTTTCATATGCCCCATTTGCCTTGCATGTTTGTCCTCAAAGACGCTGATCTCGCCACATAAGTTGAATAACTTGTGTATTACGGACAGAAACTGTTAATAACTGTTTGTTATGTTAATAGGCAGATTAATGTGAGTTTATTATGAAGGAATATCCAACTGCTGTAGACCAGTTTCGACTTTCTGACCGACAGACTGATGCCATCAGTGACTGACCAACTGTGGATCATGTATGGCATTTTGGTGCGACAGCTTTTTTTGTTGTGGCAGTTGTGTACAGTGGGTCATGGGATTTTTAAAATGGCCAATGTAAACAATTTTTTGTTAGTGAATTAAACAATGCTTATTTCTCAAGAAATTTATTTCAAAACAGTGCTTGAGTGGGCAAGTCTTGCATAACTTTGCTTTACTTACTCATTAAGCACTGCAATTTTTTGAACCTAGACATTTCAGAAGGTATTTAAACATGAATTTGTTAGAAATTTTCTACTGAGTCTAACAGTAAAAGAATTTTGAAAATCGCTTAACATTTTAAGAAGTTACGGATAGCAGTATAGTGTCTTGTTTTTTTTGACTCACAGTGTAGTGGTAACAAAATCGAATTATGACTAGACCAGGGTTGCCAGATTTCCAACGACGAAATACGGGAGATTTTTGTCAGTCCAAGCCATGAGACATACATATAATTGGCAACCAGCTACAAATTACATACTAGTAGTGCTGCACATACTGCTAAAAGTTTAATAAAATAGAAAATTTGAAATCAAAAGCAAGTGAAATTGTCAAGTCACTTGATCAGGCTCAGCCTCACAGGTAAAGTTACAGACATAAACTACTACAAGTCGACGACAAGCCGGTCGGAGAATGCCTGCAACCGAGCACACACGTGCACGCTTACATTTACATCCGCATGCACAGATGGATGGACAACCTGAAAACATAATGCCTCCGGCCCCTTCTGGAAGATGGGTCATCATGGGTGAAAATACAGATGCAGTATGCTAAATATAGCAGCTTTACTTGAAGTTCTCACGTGTCACAGTGTCACTTAAGTGACCCAACTTTTGATTTTATGTGACTGAATAACTCAATAACACAATTCAGCCTCTCGGCTAGAGCCAAAATATGGAAGATTTGGTCTCCCCGGCGGCTTCCTTCCAGGGGGTGGGAGACAGGGGCTGAAATATGGGATATCCCGTAAAATACGGCAGATATGGCAACCCTGGACTAGACAGATAAAAAGAATTTACCTGAACGAGGAACATTTCTCGTTTCTTGTTAATATATTCATCAAGTGGTTCACGGTCAGAATGCCGGTCTACAATGATAATGACAAATTCATTCAAGTCCATTGCAATATTTTTCACTTGGAACATAAAATGCATTCTAGAACTATTGAACAGCAAAACATGGCAGATGTAGACAGGAGAACTACACTGTGTCTCATAAAAAAGATTTCCCGACATTTTTAGCTGTAACTCTAGTATGTGTCATTGGATTTCAATAATTTTCCGCAGAAATGTTTAACAGAAAGCAGGCGCTGAAAGACGGTATAATTTCCTATCTCACCTGTTTCTGCACTATCTTGCAAAACTTGAAACACAGAAATTACATCTTTTCACATAAAGGTTGTGTGTTGCTTCGCTAACAAACACACAAAACATGTCCTGCTGAAAGACAAAATGTCATATGCAACATTTTTGATAACTGTTAAGATTTGTCCAGATAACGCAAGGAATATCTCATTGAAAGTGTCCATTAGCGTTCCTTGTTAGCCGCAAAAGACTCCCACAATTGATATGGCTGCCAATATCATATCAAATGTTTTGAATGCTGACTGTGTGCATATCAAATGTGCCCTGTCATGTATTGTTCGGTGCATAAAGCTAATCGTTTTACGAATAAACTGTCTATAACCACATGATAATCTTGACGTGTTTTGTGTTTCTACAAAGCAACACATAACACCGACATGAAGATGCAATTTCCATGTTTCCAGTTTTTGCAAGATAGTGCAGAAACACTAAACAAGCTAGGTGAGAAATTATAACATCTTTCAATTGCCTCTACTTTCTGAGAAACATTCCTTTCAAAAATTATTAAAATCTAACAATGCATACTGAAGTTACAGCTAAAAAGGTCAGGGATTTTTTTTATGAGACACAGTGTAGTGGTGGAGGGAGCTTACTGCGTGTGACGGTGAGCGTAAACTGGTCGTCTTGTTCAGTGAGCGCGACGTCCTCGCGTGCCTGACAGTCAATCTCATGCATGTCAGCTGCACGCTTGACGGCCGCCTGCTGAGCTATACGCGCTGACGGCGTCGTCTTCTGCCATATCTTCTGTTTCATCGCCTCCAAGCGTTCCTGCATTGAATATATTCACTCTACAATCCAGCACATTTATACCTAAAACTAAAACTGCTACAAATGGTTAATAGCTAGTCTTAGGATACATAGCAGCAGCAGGCAGAAAACCAAGAATGGTTTTCTGTACCACAAGTGTTGTCTCTGATGCAATAAAATACTCATCTTTACACTTTTATGTAATGCTACCAGTAAAATATAATCATTATTCCAATTTCCAACACAATTTATTTCCACCCTACTTTGCTTCAGACAACTCATTTATAAAATAGTAAAAATGCAAATTACGGTATGCAGCACACAGTAAAACATATAAGAGATATGCAATAAGAAATGAGACTAGCAAAATAAACTATCCAGTAACAGAGATGAACTAGAACTAAAATATAGTAACAATTAAAATATATGTAATTTTAAATCTTAAAGAACTATGCACACAATCTCCAGTGCTATATGAGAAAGGCATAGGATAATTCTACTAACACGTAAACTAAATAAAATTCCAGTGTGTACAGCAACAATCATTTTATGGCCATTATACAGGTCAACCCGCATTAGCCGGCACCTCCAGTTAAGAAGTGGAGGATTTTGTTGGTGCAAAGTTTTACTGCCCGCATGCCCTTGCTGACGGCAACCAGTGCATTCAGATTAGGGAGAGATGCTTGAGTTCTCTTCAATTGAGTGTTATCTAAACTGTCTCTATACTTTGAAATTCCAATGTGTAAAGTTAGTAATTTTTTAAAAATACGAGTATTATTATAGATAACAGGCCAGATGGTCATTCAACTATGTCAAAGCACTAAAGGGAAGACAAGGCACTGAGTCCAAGGAGAGAACAGCACCCATCTGCCTTATCCTTTCATCAACCACCAGCAGTAACCACCACCAGACTCCTTTACATCGGCTCTTCAATGCCACTACACAGTTCTTTAAACACAATCATGACAGTGTAATCTATCAGCCAATCAGCTGTTTATTGGCCATGGATAAACACGGCAAAATTTTCTGACCTGCATCTTGCGCTGTTTTTCTTTGTCTCGTAGCAGAAAAATTTCGTTGTCTGAAGGCAACTTAAATGGATTTGCCATTGGATCTGCAGACTCTTCAACGACTAGATGATATCACACAAATGTCAAAACACAGTACATTCAGTCAATAGCCAAAGAACTGTAAAAATAAAAATGCACAAAACTATGACGCTTGTCCCAAAAGTTTCTGGTCTCATATACAGACCCCGCCACCATCGACATTTTGTCGAGGAACTGTGTCGAATTTCCATGGCACTAAGTTGTCAACTGACCACTCGTGCCACCGTCAAATTTTTGCTGTGCCAATGCCATCGCACTTCATCCCGTTTTTTGATGCAATCATCAAAACATTGGCTTATTTAAAGGCTGTTTCATTTTTTTCATCTACTACAACAAAGTACTAACTCTAAACTGCAACAGTTCAACTTGGTCAACAAATAGGAACGTTCGCCCTGACAGACTCAAATAGGCCTAGTCGTATAATACGTGCTAGAAATGTGGTATGATCAAGCACAGACTGAATTATGTAAGTGGAATACAATAATGTTTCTTTTGTGTCAATTACTTCACATCAGACATCCTTGTTTAACATTCAAATGAGTAGGCACTCTGAGAACTAATACACTGTAAAGCCAGAAAGGAATTCCTGCATTCAAAATAAGATACTAATTTACTTAGACAAGAAATCTTACATTTATCATTCTCTGTACAGCAAGTGCACATAATACTATCAATTTTATTGACTGTGTTTGATTAGTCATCCTAATGCATGCTCTGTTAAATTCAACAAATGCTAAAATATTTTAAACTATTGCATTACCATCAACTGTGTAAACAGTTAAATACTTTCAAACATATTGGACAAAAACTCATATGTTACAACATTCTTAATACGCATATATCCAAATTTATCTAACAAAAAAGCAAGTTTCCCACACAAACAGCAGAGCAAAAGAACCATTGGATAGGTAGATGGAAAAGCAACAAAAGCCAAAAAGAATCAATACTTTGCTGTTGTTCATGCACATCTTTCTCTGAAGACGGAGGTGGACTCTGTGACGGAGCATGACTAGAATTCACGCGTGATGCAATGCTGCTTTCTGTAATAAACAACCTCAATCCATATGACTTGTTCTTTACAAAACAACATATGATAATCACACATGTCACGCTGTTACACTGCAGACGGGCTACACACATTTAAAGACGCTATAAAACAAACACATAGAATTCCAAAACGACAAAAGTACAATGGATAATAGTTAGAAAATGTAGTGGTAAGAATAATATCTCGATTAGTGAAACCCAGAGTGTTAGGCTCTTGGCAAGAAGCAACCTGATTCATGGATAAAATGCATTATTTCATGGAGAGTTTTTAAAAATATGCTGAACTTCACATAAAGTTCACAGATAAAGTTTGAAAAATTCCCAGTAATATCACGAGCCTTACGTGTCTTTGCTATACATCAGAACTATAAATCATTTTTATCATCACAGAAGGTGTAGTCATAAGTCATACAGTAATCAAATAATTATGTGTTCACAGCCTTTGAGGATTTTCGTAATAACAACTTGCTGGCAATTTGACTTTGAAACTAAAGACAAGATGTGACGTATATAAATTATACACCAAGTAATGTAGTGCATCATACTTCCTATGATCAATTCTCAGCAGTCTGCGCATCATGCTATAGTCTGTAACTTACTTGGCTTAAGATCAGGTTTTTCTGACGATACTGCAGGTAATGTTTCAGCTGTAGATTTTCTAGATTCAATGGCATTAGTGTCATTTGCTGTATCTGCAGTATCTGGAAACAGATTATGTCATTCTAGTATAATCCAATGAAAATCAGATTTATACAAAGTTATTTGAAAAAAAACAGTGGGCAATATTAGTCAAAATTAGTTAGAAGTTAGTAAGAATTGGTAGGTCGCACAACAAACCTGTGCATGGTGTACAATTTCGTGGCAAGCTGACAGCCTGTGTTCATGAACTGCAGTACCTAGGCTAATACATTTTGTCTGCAACGTCATTTAAAGTTAGCCTGCATCATATGCACGTTCGCTTTTTCATCGGTGCTTTAACTCTACACTGGGAGTCAAAAAACAAGACACTAAACTCTTGCCCCTAACTTCCCCAAATGTTAACCAATTTTCAAAATTCTTTCACCAAGAGATTCAGCGGTAAATTTGCAACAAATCATGTTTAAATATTCCACCACACCTAAAAGTTGTAGCTACACTACCTTGTGAAGTTATATCTATGTTCAAAAAATTACCATGCTCAAGAAGTAATTGAAGCAAGCTGCTGTGTAAGTTTTAGCCACTCAAAAAATTGTTTAATATTTGCCTGGTAAAATATTCATTATTTATCTCACTAACGAAAAGACAATATTCACACCAGCCATATAAAAAAATCATTATCGACTGTACACAACTGTTGTAACAAAAGGACGTTGCAGCAAAATGCAGTAAGTCAAAACTGGTCTAACGCAGTTTGATATTCCTCCATAATAAACTCACATTAATCTGCCTATTAACATGACAACAATCACTAACAGCTTCTGTCCATAATACACAAGTTATTTTACTTATCCAGCGAGTTCTGCATCTTTAAGGACAAAAGTCTAAGGCAAATGGGGCATATGACACGATCAGCCATTTTGCCTGTAACTTCGACAAATGTTCACCAATTTAAAAAATTATTTCACCAGCAAACTGAGTGATAAATTTGTAATGAAGTAACCCATTACAACTTAAATGCTTGGCTGTACTATCTTGTGATTTGTCATTAATCGCAATACATATTTCAGATTGCTGCCAGTTTTCTGACATTTATATTTCACAAGGTAGAGCAGCGACATATTTTAGTGTGGTGGGATATTTAAATACGAGTTTGTTGCAAATTTAAAAGTCAGTCAGTGAAAAAAAACTGAAAATCGGTTAAAATCTAGGGAAGTTATGGGCAAGAGTTAGTGTTTTTTTTGACTCACGGTGTATACAAGGTGGGCCAAAAAAAGCAGGGCCACAAACTCATGATCATAATTCTGTCAAATCTTAAATTTGCAGTTAAATGGATATTAAACATACCACCACACCTTGCACATGTTACAATGTCAGCAAAACAAGCCATTAATGACAATTTACAAGGTAGTGTAGCTACATATTTAAGGTGTGGTGGGGTTGTTGATAACCAAATTAAGAAAGGTTTATTGCTGAGTGTGTGAGTGAAAA
>Ga0126330_10000239_pt1 | contig 11970 bp, 10 predicted proteins | sample InaspJWI91metaG_FD_97004 | JGI IMG/M metagenome (GOLD analysis project Ga0126330, IMG submission 97004) | Marine gutless worms symbiont microbial communities from Oahu, Hawaii - Inanidrilus sp. 2 OAHU.JWI-91 metaG | ecosystem: Host-associated > Annelida > Digestive system > Unclassified...
CGCCACAGCAAGTCGTCGGTATACAGGTGATATACACAACTCGACCGTCGTCGGTTTGTTTATGACACATTGCCTCCAATTAAACCTCCAACTTCATGCCATCGGTTTGGTCAGGACTTGTCGTATTAGTAGTTTCTGCACTGTTGCGTGGTAATTGGCAAGATTACTACTGACAAGACGCATCGCGCGGTCACTCGGCGATAGCTGAGCTTCTTGTTTGGATTTCCTAAGGTATAGTGGCTACATCTGACAGATGAGATGGACAATCTGTAAGATTTTCTTGTCAAATTTTCTCAGGATTTCACGTGCCAAAAATCAATAAAATCGGTTAATTTTTGACAGAGTTATTTTAAAAATCTGTTGTACCTACACCATTTCAACTAACAACAACCAGCCACTGTTTTAAGGCCATTAAACAGGTCAACTTGCATTAGCCGGCACCTCCAGTTGAGAACAACAACAACAAACCCTTTTAATAGCCCTTTTCCGGGACTACCCAGGTGAGCTGGTACCAGAGAGGTAAAACCAATCTGGATTTTACTGAAGCAAGAGACAGTAAGTGGCAGTGGCATCAGCTGGACCGTATGCAAGTCTGCACCTCGCTCCAGACAGATAACCATGCCAGCACCCCACCACTCAGTTTTTACAGGCCGGATGCCCTTCCTGCCGCCCAACAAACAGCATCAGATCACTGAAGGCAACACCTCCAGTTAAGAACTGGAGGATTTTGTTGGTGGAAGGTTTTACTGCCCTCGTGCCATTGCTGATGGCAACCAGCGCATTCAGATTAGGGAAAAGACACTGGAGTTCTCCTCAACAGTGTAATCTACACTGTCTCCGTACCTACACCATCTCCTTGAATGTAAACAGGGCCAGTTAAAGCGAAACTGAAATTGGAGTAGAGCATTGGCATGCCACTGAAGCGAAGGTTTGCCAGTTATCAAGACAAGCAGTAAAGAGTGTTATGTAAGACGTATGCACCATATTGTGTGTATTGTTTGACAGATCTATCAGTACATTCAGAGCCGGTTCTATCGGTCACCAGAGGTACTGCTGGGCCTGCCGTACGATCTTGCCATCGACACGTGGAGTCTTGGCTGTATACTGGTCGAAATGCACACCGGCGAACCACTGTTTGCCGGCTCCAATGAGGTACAGAAGCTCCGTCACTGATACACAGTCTAGCATTCATTTCAGTTCTGTGTAGGCATTCTCATAAACACTGGCTTAATTGCTTCATTTTTTAGGCAAACCAGAGTACCAGATGGGTGATTGGTAAAATGTATTTGCATTGCTGTATGCCAGCATCCTTATGCCAACTGTGATAGTTATTTCTGCACCTCATGCTTTTTCATTCATTAACTTGATTTCTGGAGAAGGGACATCAGTGTCTTTGTTGAATGCAAGTACCCATTGTCTCAGCAGTATTGTTAGTTTTTAACATATTCTCTGGTCTGCATGGCTGGGTAGTTCTGAGTCTGAATCAGTTTGAATAATTGCAGTGTTTTTTAAACAAGAAGAACTATTTAAGGCTTGTACTACACACTGTTCTATCTTACCTTAAATAATGCTAATAATAATGTTAATATTAATGATATTAATATAATAACATTAATTTACATTCTGTGCTGTAATGAGTGTTATGTAAGACAAAACTGGAGCATTTTCGTTACAAGCTGCTAAGATTGCATACTACTTTTGCTACAGCATTAGATACTTTCCCAGGTCGTTAATGCAGTAGTGATAGAATGACCTTGTCTTATGTTAGTGATATGCCACAGGGTTTCTGAAAACACATTACACAAGTGAAAATGTTGTTGAAAAGTCCTTGAATTCTAGGAGAGGGATATCTCTGTGTGCTGTGAGTATGTGGATAGATGACTTTCACCATCTCTACCCTTGTAGGCAGATCGGCCACCAGGTTGAGTAAGGTTTTAAGTTGCATTGCTGACTTTGTGAGTCTATCTGTCTGGCTGTCTGTGAGTTTGTCTGTCTGCCCGTGCTTTGGGAGGAAAATGACTTGTGCTGTCAATGCATCAACCAGTAGAGATATAATCCATTGGCTGGCCCTAGTCATGTATTGACCCTAAGGTCAGAGGATGGGTTAGGGTTAGAGTTAGGGTGGGTGAAGGTGTGGGTTCTGCAGTTTGATGCAACTGCACTATGTTATTGTGTTGTCGTGTTGCAGTTTGATCAGATAATGAAGATCGTGGAGGTGCTTGGAATGCCGCCGAATCACATGCTCGACGAGGCGCCAAAGACGAAGAAGTTTTTCGATCGTCTGCCTGACGGTAGCTACATCGTGAAGAAATCTCGTGATGGGAAGAAGGTCGGTAGTTGTTTGCTGTAGAAGGAGCTGCTGCTGCGTATTGATGATGCATATTTGAATACTAAATTCTGAAATACAAATGCATATACACATGCACTTTTCTCTTTTCCCAGACAACTTGAGTTGCTGGCATCAGAAAAGTAAACCATACTGGATTTTGATGAAGCAAGACATGTTGAGATGGCAGTGGTATCACCTGAACAATGTGCAGATCGTTTGCTCCCTGCTTCTGCCATATGAGTATCCCAGAACCTGTATATTCAAAAAAATTTCATAGCCAGATTCCCAGCCAACAGTGAAATGTGAAATATAGTCATTGCCCCCGCAACTAACCCTCGCAGTGGTGCAGACCGGGGACAGATGTACTCGACGGTTGTTTTCGGGGGAGGGTGCAGGTGTCCTGGGAGCAAATGTCGGGTCACGTGATGTTAACTGGCGGGCGTGTCTTATGGGCGTCAGCCGGCTTCAAAGTCCACAACTCTGCTGGAGCTACGTCGCATCATTCCAGCTAACTCAATGCCAAGACTCGGTCCAGCGGCTGCAGCCAGTATGCGGATGCTGCAGCTAACAGCATGAGCATTGTCAACATTTACTCCAGCCACGTTCTCTCCGGCCGGCATCCATAAGCCACACGCTGCCCAGCCTGACCTCCTCCTTCTCCTCCTGTTATGTGATTTGTCGTCGCCGCTCTGTGGACGCACAGAGATCGCCGTGTGACGATGCTCATGGTGACGGGGGCCAGTAGTCATTAAATTGTTTTGACAAGCAGTCTTGCATGACTTAAAGTATATTTACAGTTATTCGCAACGTTTTTAAAACTTAGTACACCAGCAGCTGTCACAACTTTAGATCAAATTATCATGGCATCTGTAACTAAAGTGATAGTTAAAGGATTTACTGCAGTTTAAATGAGATGTCAGATGAGCATATCTTATTAATTGGTGGTCATAGTGTGTGGTAATGGCATATTGTTGCATGTTTGTATGGCAAGATAAAGTACACTGACAATACTATAGTTATTGACGCTCCTTGCGTGGTATGTGAAACAGGGTCTATGCAATGCTTGGGCGTCCTTCTGTCCGTCCCTTCAGTTGACTGCTGCAACACTGGCCAGCGGGTCTATTGCTGAGTGCCCTGTGGACAGGAGATATCAGTCGATAGCTGTGGCACTTGCACTCAGCAGCAAATATGGATAGCGTCATGTTGAGAGCCATCACAGACTTGCTATTGTTACTACTACTGCTGCTGCTGCCACTGCTACAACTGCTGTTGTCATATTTGTTTAACAGACTTAGTTTTTTCTGAAGTTACTCCAGGTGAGGTCAGTACAAAAGTGAACCTTTGGGCTGCCTGGCAGATGTTTTGTAGGCCAGGTGCCATTCTTGCTACCCAGTCAGCAGGTTGAAACAAAGCAGGAAAAAGGAAGCACAATAACAGTGAAACGAAGTTGTGACAACTTTCAGCACATTACAATCACTATCGTTGCTGTCAGTGACTCAGTGCGTCTGTCAGCAAACATTTTTCTTGTCGGCCAGTAACCAGCCTTTAATTACTGCACAAGTTCTGCTGCTAGCCCAACTGCTGTACTCTTCTGTGGTGACTAATTGCCAAAAACTTTATACAGTGGTCTGTCAATGAACGTGTTGATTAATTGTGGCCATCAATGCTATTTTTATTTTTTGACTGTTATTTTAAATCATATTATTGGTGCTTGTCTATCTGAGTTTGATAAAATACATAGATGGCAGCCTGCTTCAGACTTGCTACGTATCACATTACAGCTTCGGTTGCTGACAGACTGAATGCTGCTGTTTGCAGTACAAGACGCCCGGGTGCCGAAGACTTCACAACGTCCTGGGCGTGGAGACTGGAGGTCCAGGCGGTCGTCGGCTGGGCGAGGCGGGTCACACGACGGCCGACTATCTCAAGTTTAAGGACCTCATCCTGCGGATGCTTGAGTATGACCAGAGATTGCGAATCACGCCGCTGTATGCTCTGCAGCATCCGTTTTTCCGACGGACGGTGGATGAGGCGACCAATACTGCATCGTCCGTTGATAGGCCAATGACATCTGCTGTTACCGCTCGACCACCGCCGTCTCCCAGACAAGGTCTTTTAACTGTTAATTGTCGAACTAGAGTTAGAACCGATCTCAGCTCTGGTTCTGGACCACAGCTGATCTTGATGTCGATACTGAACTGCTGATCTCGAGATGACCGCTTTTGTTGGATCAACCCGGTTCAGTTTTGACTGGATCATTCTAACTCTATATAAGGAAGTAAAGCAAACCAAACAGAACATTTTGTATGGTGCCTTATTTTGGGTCACACTTTCCACTAAGGTGCTCGGGTATGCATGTGTTAATGATGAATCACATACTTTTAGCTGCCACCCATGTGTTTATTAACAGATGCTTTTACTTCTGGCCACAGAGTATTATTGCACTTTGGCTTGTAGTTGTATCTGATCCTGCTGAGGGTAGCAGGTTCAGTTGACCTGGGTAGCTCACATGTACCGAGATAGTTTGCCCACCTGAAGATGGTCACCCATCCCGGTACTAACAGGGTCAGTCCTACACTGTGTCTCATAAAAAGATCCCAGACATTTTAGGTGTAGGCCTAACTCCAGTGTGCATCATTGAATTTCCATAATTTTTACCGCACATGTTTTGTAAAAAGCAGGCAATTGAAAGATGGTAAAATTTCCCACCTCACCTGATTGGTTTTTCTGCACTACTGTGCAAAAGTTGAAACATGGAAATTACGTCTTTTTACTTAAATGTTGCTTTGCTAGCGAACACACAAAACACATCCTGCTGAAAGAAGTGGATTTTGTCAAAAATCGGTTATTAGTAGGCTGTGGACCCCAGGCGAGTTGATTAAATTGTGGAAGTGATCTGGGATATGTGCAAGTCAGCATTATTTAGTGCCTGTCCCACACCAGGATAAATTTGAAGGGTTGCAGCAGGAAGGGCATTCGGTGTAAAAATGGGGGATGAAGGAGTTAGGGCACCAGTACTGCAGATGGAGTGGCGTCCAGGTGGATTGTCGGTGTGTCTGCTTCTGTTATCTTTCTCTGCACCATAAAATCCAGAAGATGGCGAGCAGTAATAGAGGAAGTTGGTAAAGGATGCAGCGAGTTCTGCGTAATAGTAGGTACTGTGAGTCTGTGACCAGGACTGCCAGCAACTGGCACACTGATCCATAGTTGGTTTTAGGCGCTGGCTGTTAATTTGAGCCAGCAATCTGCCCGACTGGTTGTATGCTGGCTTAATTGGGTCTGATAACTCTTGCTGACTCAAAGCACTGTAAAGGGGATGAGCTGCCATGCAGTGGACCTTGTTGTCTGTGCGAATCCTTCTTCTTCTTTCTTTGTGTGTGTGTTTGTGTGTGTGTGCGTGTGTTGTATTTATAGGTAGTCCAGTCATCAATTGATGTGAAAAGTAAAAGTAAATTTGGGAAAACGGTTATAGTACAGTGTACTTTCTTAACTCCTCACTCGCTGGTATTGGCATAGGAGCTCCAAGATAAATGGAGCAATGCCCCTTCCAGAAGGAGTCTCTGGTAACTGGGTAAAGGATGAGGCCTGGCCTGTGGTTAGAGACGATGCTTTGTATTTACTAAAGTGTTTTGATTGTTGGTGGCAGGAAAAAATCTGGCCCATAATAAAACTGATTTCATTAATCGCCATTGGTTCTTTTCTGGAACAGATGCTGGTGGAGGACCCAATGGTCAATCAGCTGACTGAAGATCATCTGGGAAAATGGCCATTGATGAGAAGGAGTACAGTAATATTACTACATCGTGTAAACAAGTAATTTGGCCTAGTCGTGCTTCCAGTTCTATCCATTCCAGATATTAGACCGGAGGCATTATGTTTTTGGGTAGTTAATCCAACTGTGCGTGTGTAAGTGCATGCATCCATGACCTGCCTGACCGGTTTGCCGTTGACTTATACTTAAACGTTAAAGCAGTTGCTACGAGTAATATTTTTCCTGCATTTATTCTGACAGTTAACTGCTGTTTACGTTGTGAATGTAGTGAGTCAGAACGGTGCAGCAAGCCACGGTCCGTCGGACTCAGTTGCAAACAACTTTTGTCACGCGGCATCGTCTGCAGTCGCGTCACGACACGGTGACGTCGTGATGTCGACCACATCTGCCACGCTGTCGATGGACTACGATGTCGAGACCAGCCCGAGCGTGTGGCACACTGCCGACCAGCTGGCCGTCGACTCGGCCGCCAGCGAGCAGTTGTCATCGCGGCCTCCCAACCCCTGTCCACGCATATCATCGTCCGTCTCATCCCCGTCGCCCGGCGTGCCGGCTAGGTTCTCTGCACATCAAACGTTTTCGTCTGCAGTCGTCGCGCGGACAGCCTTCCCATTCGACACTGGTGTCGTGTCGACGACAGAATCGTTAAGTACGACATCAGCGATTGACAGTAGCGAATCATCAGTAGCGGTCGCCGTGAACAGCGTCTGCGCTCAGAACAGTCCTCTGACGGGACACTAATGTTTCTCACGTACGATTAGGGTGACCACTTATCCAGTAAACAAAACTGATGAAGCAGCAAGAATCTGGAAAAGAGTTTTTGAGAACCCACTGTAGTGCTATTAAGCACCGGTTTCGTGGTAGTTTAGCATTATAGGTCCCAGAGTCTTTGGTTCGGTCATTTTTTGCATGGAATATTTTTACATATTGTAGGTAATGTGGGGAGGTTGTCAAACTTACTGGTAGTTGTGGTCACCCTGATATCTGTCTAGGCAGTTTCTGGCGGTTGACATGCATTGCTGGAATTTGTGTCATACGGGAATGCCCAGTGATGACCGTGAAACCCTTTTCTGCAGTCTGTCGTTTTGTACCGGCATCCAACTTCCTCTGCTAGGCCACTGTTGATGACAGGTTTCATCAGACAGCAGTATGCCAGAAGCATGCAGCATTTTGCAGAGAAGATGGTGCTAATTCGTTGCCACTTAGTCCTGATTGGAGCTGATGTCATCGCATCAGTTTAGTCTCAGTTTTGCAGAAGTTATGGCCTCACTAATGCAGGGTTCCCACTCATGTCAGGATAAAAAATCAGGACTTCTCAGGACCGGTGGTGCCAAAAATCAGGAGCATCTTAGTATCATTTCGGGCCTCGGACAATTACGTTGATAGCAAAACGATGCATGCGTGTGACAGCTTTTCATGTGTCATCCATGATAAGACTATTGTACGATTGTTACTGCAGCGCTCAGTTAATCTGCATGTGTAAGTGCGTCACAACTAACATGCTGGCCAAATTAATTTTTCAGGACCACACTGGCCAAAAGTCAGGACTTTCAGGACCACTAGCCAATTCAAGGCTTTACAGGCGTGATTTTTCCATTTTTCAGGACTGCACTACCCATGGGAACCCTGCTAACGACTGTTGCTTGAATGGGTTCTGGTGTATCCGGATGCTTTTCAGATATTTCACTAATAATAATAATGCATATTTGTGGAATGTCATACACAGATGCGTGGGTGCCACAGTAGTGTGACACAGTTTGCGAACATTTGACGATAATGATGTTGACACTAATTGTTAGTACCCAGACTAATGGAAAATTATTATCTTAATGGTAATTCACACAGTTTAATCACTTCTGCTAAGTAGTAGTTCATGTGGTGTCTGGCCTTGTTGTTCAGTTGCCGTTGCATTTTCTGTGTATGGGAGATGTAGCAAGCACAGTGTTAGGACAGCCTCAGCAGATTAGTTAAGTGTGTTTGGAGTACTAATATTGTGCTTTTGTTGGATTTCGTTCTGTGTGTGTGTGTGTCCCATTTCCGGCCGCTTGCCTTTGATGATGCTGTTTACTTATCTACATGAATACCACCCACAAATAACCAGCCGAGTTTTTCTGTAGTACTGCTGATTTCTCAGACTTCACAGGAAGATTCTTCCTTGAACTAACGTGTCATAATATTTATCCTTTTTTGCTGTTAAATGCTTAAATTTATTATCTCATCCACTACAAAGTGTTGTGCTTCTTTTCTGCATTTGGGGTTTTGACTCAGTTTAGACATGCACATAGCCTGGACCAGTGCTAGCTAACTGCTATAACATCTGCATTTGGCACTCTAAGCATACACTGCCGCAATGTACCGACAACTGAAACATATGATCATAAGTTCTGTCTCCCTTATAAGTTGAGCCACATGTTGCAGCACTTTGCAGTGTCGGACACAGTTTCAAAGAGCAGAGACACAGACATGTTTGTCCAAATATATTTTTATGTTTGCGGTGTTAATTAAATTACACTGTTTGAGTCCATGGCAACTGATGGCACATCATACAAATACAGCACCACTGGGAATTATTAACTGTACTAGCTTCATAATCGTTATTGTGTTGCATTCATGCCAACATGTTAACTGGTGAGATTCTGTATAACCCATTGTCTAAAAGTGATTGCTGTTTAATAAGTTAGTGCTACAAGCATATATGTGAGGTGTTGGAAACAACACTTTATTAACTTTATTAATCACTTTTTTAACCATTGCTGATGGCAGCGTTATGATCCTTTGCAGCACATGCATTTGGTCAAAGTTACTCTACACTCTGACTTGTTTGTCAAACAGGTTTTGGTTTGGAAGTGAAACACACTCTGTAAACGTTTTTTAAATGACACTATTTGGACAAACATTGTTTACATTTTGTAATTGTTCTTTGACAGTATAGTTGTCACTGCTTGAACCTTAATATTAAGTTTTGTGTGAGTTTTTATGTGTAACAGATGCTGCAGGTCTGTTCCAGCAAACTCTGCCATACATTTCTGAACATACTGGTTAACTGTAGTTGCTAGCAGCAGCAAAGTTATTTTGCAGCCATTAATTCCATGACAGCCTGGATGAACTAATACCAGATTGATTAATGTCAGATTTGTAGTGCTGCTGCAAAATCTGTAGTGGATGAAAGCTTAGCACTAGCCTGTGATAGTATACTGGCCAATGTCCATAGAATTGGAATGTGTGTTAATGCTGCACAGTGCTTCTACACTGTTGGTTGGGCATCAGGAAGAGCATCTGGCCTATAAAAATTGAGTGATAAAGTGTTGGTGTGGTTATCTGTCTGGAGCGAGGTGCAGATTGTTTGCATGTGATCCAGCTGATGCCACTGCATCCCAGAACACCATCATCTCTTGCCTCATTTAAATCCAGACTGGTTTTTCCTTTCTGGCACTGGCTTACCCAGGTTGTTCTGGAAAAGAAGCCATTGAACGGGTGTCATAGTAGTAGTGGTGGTTACCTGTTTATAAAATTTTTCATGATATGTTGTAAATCTGTATTTTTCCATGATATACGAGTATAAACATTGGTACAGAATTTTCCGGCTGGGGATGCTAAGTGTTTGATATTGAACCATAAAAATCAGTTGTCTCAAACTGCATAAAGTGGGCATAACACAGTGTAATTCTGAAGTGACACTGCTTGAGTGTCATTTCTCCAGTAACCTTCATGACACCTCTTCATTAAGCACTTTATTATATGGCAATACTTTAAATACCAAAGTGTTGACTGTAGCATATTCTGTTGTGCGTTGGGCAAGTATGATATTTCGTTCTTCTTAATTAATGATTTAGTAACAGGGCTGTACAAATTATATTGAATTTTTTATCCCATGGTGAAGGTTTACACTGGAATAAAAACTGTTTTATTGGGTGATGGAAGTTACTGTTATTCCCATATCTTTGCTTGTTGTTGACTAAACCTTGTCGTGCTGCATGATTCATTGAATATTTCAGTTTGGTTTATTTTTCAACTTATTTGAAAACAAGCTATGCCTGCACCTTCAAAACTGGATCGAACTGTCGATCAGCCCACATATCTCAGTGTCAGAGTCGTTTCTCACAATTACAGTGGAAGTTTATTCAATCCTGGTGGCATTTATGTACAAATAACATTTAACAACATTGCATAGAACAGTTTAAATCTTCCGACGAAGAGAAGAGTTTCAACACGACCAATTCTTGCAGTAGGGCCTAAATAACCTGATATTGCTGAGTCGGCAATGATGCTGCTGCCAATCCCAAGTCCAAATTTTTTACAAAAGAAATAACTTGAATGAATCGGCGAACGGTGCAGCGCTAGAACCTTGTATGTGTACAAAAGAGTACTCTGGCAGGTGATGATTGTTGTGTACTGATAACCCGTAATTGTACAGTTTAACTGTAGTGTGTGTGGTAGTTAGATAAGTTTGAGTATCGAGTTAAGGTTGCTGTGATTATGTCGTTTTTGGTTTGTCTACTAGGAATTCTATGTTATTTTTTCTACCTTAAGTAACACAGCTTTAAAATGTTTGCCAGAAATTATGCCCCGGATTTGTTAGTAACATTTATACGAGTATGTGCTTCTTGCAAGAGAACTGTTTCGACATTAATACTAGTTTGGCAACTAATGTTTCCGTTGTCTGCAACGTGGTAATGTTCATTGTTGAAATCAGTCAGTGGTATTTGCATTGCTAAGCTGGTTGTCTGGGTACACAGTTAGGCATCTGCTTGTACAGTTGTGTAAATATGAAATATTTAACATTGTACTGTTTCTTTTCTGGCCTTTTGGTGCACTTTGTTACCATAGGTAAGTGGTGTAGTAATTCATGTGCCGATTTATGTCACGTCAGTTTCTGGCAGAGGCAGTTTTCGTCAACAGCTGATGAAAGTAAGTAAGTAATGGTATTTGTATAGTGCACAATAATCAAGAGTCACAGTGCGCTGAAGTGACAGAAAGCCGCTGCCCACATATCATTCAGTTGTATTCACCAGTTGGCGTCAGTGTGCACGCCCATCTAAGACATGGTTTGTTGAAGCACACGAGTCTGCCTGTGATCGACTGATTCTAGCTGTTTGTGCCCAACACAGAGACAGACGACGGCACGTGCGGCGTAAGTAGCATAGTACTCAATGCAGCCTAATTATTATTATTATTATTATTGAAATCGTACGCAAAGTACACAAATAGGCCTACACAGTGAAAAATAAATTAAACATGAGCTAATACAAAAACAGACTAGCAAACAATCAAAATACTGATGTCTCGAGCAGAAAACACATCTGGCGAGCTCATAACCTCTAACCATAATGTTGCGTGGATTTGTAAGAACGCCAGTAGCTTTGTTAGCCGCTTAAAGGCATCCTACCAGAAGCCTCTAGTACAGCGCATCACAGACTAAGAGGTCTGAGGCCTAAGAATACTAGCTTGATGTTAACAGTATGGAATAGTGAATATCGTCCTTGATGTTTTCTAGTACTCGAGCAATCGAAAAACACCAGGAAGTCGTATATTTTCGTCGCGAGTTAAATATTTAACAGCACGTTGAAGATGATCACACTTCAGCCGGCTGACGTGTAAACGTGTAAAAACTTAAAGCTCAGCAGTCAGCACATGAAGTGAAATTTTACGAACTGACCAGCAACATGTCGACTCATTTGCACGACACGTCACACGCGTGTCAGCGTCACGACTTGATTGGCTGCGGCGAAACTAGGACGGTTGGTGCTCAGCGAGTTCTAGCACGCGTATGGCTGTTGACACTGCTGGAGATCGTGACTTGAAAGTTCAGTTCATCATGTGCCGTGAACAGCCCTTTAGAATTGCAGAGTTAGAATATTAAGTTAGTAAC
>Ga0126330_10000240_pt1 | contig 11969 bp, 11 predicted proteins | sample InaspJWI91metaG_FD_97004 | JGI IMG/M metagenome (GOLD analysis project Ga0126330, IMG submission 97004) | Marine gutless worms symbiont microbial communities from Oahu, Hawaii - Inanidrilus sp. 2 OAHU.JWI-91 metaG | ecosystem: Host-associated > Annelida > Digestive system > Unclassified...
ATGTATGTGTATGAACTTTGTACACAGTTGCGTCTGACAACTGTTTTTAAAGAATAAAAGATGAGATGACGAGAGTGCCTGGAACTCGTGGGCCTCTCAACTTTGCCCACCCTGCCCAGTGCCCAGCCCACTGCTACGTAGCTGCACTGTGTCCCGCGCAGTACCTGGCATCGCTGTTGGTCGTCTGCGGCGGTAGTGTCGAGCGGGTCGTTCCAGGTCGTGTCCTCAGCAGCGCCGCCCGACGTCGACGACTGCAGCGACACGGCATGCGACTGGGTCTGTGTCGCGGCGGCGGCTCTGATGAGGCGAGGATCACCACCAGCAGCAGCAGCAGCAGCAGCAGGTGGCCGGACGCACGGCCGGCAGTGCACGTGACGACGATGCAGCTGGACTGACGACGTCCACGTCGAACTCGACGTCCAGTCCATTCTACACCTGGCACATCAGCGCGATGTACGTCACTAGCTGAGTCGTCCGCCGTTCTGCTGTAGCCTACTTGCGCACAACACTTGACGATGTTCCCCGCGCTGCAGCTTCTCCAGGACGTTCGCGTGATGATTCCGAGAGAACGTGACTTCACGCGACCTTACGCAACGACGAAAGACTACAAGCCGTCAAACAGAGCAACAGCACGAACGGTGAAGTTCCCCGTCGGCGGTAGGCCTATAGCTGCAAGGTGTAGGTGAACGACAACGTGTCTGTCTGTCATTGTGTCATGCCACACAATACGCGATCAACGTCGCCGCAGCGTGGCCTACACAGTCAGTGAATGACACTGGGCGAATGACCGGCGAGTCTGCATGGACTGTGGGTGGTCTGGGCGTGGCTTGGCGGAGCAGGTTCCCGGGCCGGTCAAGTGGCTCGTAAAAGAGCCCGCCCGCCATTTGCGCCCGACATGACAGAACGACTTTGCATTCGTTGGCACGTCATTAGCGGAACAAGCCCGACTGCAATAGTCGACTGCAATAGTTGATGGCTTTACGATCGTTCGCCTTCAACACTGCGGTGCGGTGGCGTCGCCAGGAGTTATTTTTCCGGGGGAGCAAAATTTTCGGGCCTGGGGAAGCCCACAAGACTGGGTACCAGCGGCGATGCCCGGTGGGGGTCTGACGGCAAAGCACTCAGAAGCTGACGACTTCATGATAATAATGTAGGGCCTACAGAATTTTTAACCACCAGATAACACCATTATGCAAATTACTGAATAGCCTAATACTGTAAGCCTAAAGGCATAGATAGATAGATGAGCTTATTTCTATAGCGCCTATAAATTCAAAAGAGTCACTAAGCGCTTCAGGCATGCCTCGCAAGAGCACTAAGCTCGGTAGCTGTCACAGACCAGCCAGGCAGACAACACCAGGTTACTGAGTTTCACCGCTGAGCCGGCTGCAGGCCTGAGATTAGTGAGACCAGAGTACTGACGCTTCAGTAGTGACGTCTGTGGTTACTTAACACAACGAAAAACCGGTTCCAGTGCTCAATAAGCTGAGTAAGACAGCCAGCCTCCCCCGCCCTTCCCCACTCCAAACATCTAATCGGATTTGCGCGATTTGCAGAAGTGGTGCTTGGCAATCCGGGGGGGGGGGGGCAGTTGCACCCCCATCTGCTCCATACTGGCTGCGCCAATGCCGTGGTGGCGTCCGACGCTATTCACTTCACTACGTCGCTCGCTACGCCGACCCTTTGAACCACGATCTCGACGCAAGCTCACCGCACGGCTACCGGCATGCAGTTACCGTGGCTACCGGTATGCGGGCGGGCCGCCGCCGCCGAACTAACGAACTGGGCTTGACATGATGAAACAACCTCTGAAGCGATCGATGCAAATACTCGAGTCGACCGTTATAAATGCGCAATGTGACGGTGCTCGAACGTTCAACGCACAGGTCAATTAATTGCCGCCGCAGCGGTGCCAAGGTGCAGTGGCCTGCTTATTGGCACTGTCCGCATACCATGCGCAGCACGGTCGATATGCATCTGTCGGGCGTCTGTCCGTCTGTCTGTCCCAGCACAGGCCCACAGCAGCAAACCCGCTGCTGAAGGTTTGCTGCCTATCAATCAATCAGTCACTCAATTTATTGATATATGGCAGCTCCAAGGTTGGATTAGTCACACAAATCATTAAAAAAACGTCACTCACACTGTAAACTGTTCAATGAATAACAAATAAGAGTTTTTGAATCTGGGTTCCAGAGCTGATCCCGGTTCTTGGCAGTCAGCCTGTAGGTGACGTGAGTCATAAACCCGGCGGTAGGCTAGCTGCCATTACTTTCCACCAGGCCCGCAGTTACCCCCGCAACCCTTAAGAGGGCTGCTACCAATTTCGCTGCTTGGTGAACAGAGCAGGCCCGATGAGTGTGAACAGTTTGCCTAAGACTGTTACCCGACAGTGTTCACGGACCGTGTCTGGCTATACGAGTAAGCTTGTACATAACTTAAAGTAAGGTGATAATGTAAATGTCACCACTTACCAGTTCAGCGCGGCGTGCATGGGTCCTGTCAGGCGGCAATCATTTGCCGTCATTAACCTGCACCATCAGTTTACGCCTCGTTATGCAAACTACATGTATATAGCACCACTCTGTGGCCTAGCCGCCGCGCTGCAGTTTAACCCACACAACGTCGCGTAGTGGTTAGCGGCGTTCGTCGCATGAACGAAGTTAACGAAAGTCGGGCCCGGTTAGTACATGGATGGATGACCGTCTTCGGGCGGGTATACCGTCTGGGTATGTAACAAGCCAACTAGGTCAACTCAGACTTGCATCCCTCCGGGGTCGCTTAATCGAGTACCAGCTTCGGCTGGGGTAAGGGCGGGAATGTCACCTCTGCCGGGTGGCAGGTAACACTGTGTGATCCGCATGCGAGTTCCAGTAGCGGTGCGGCAGGTTAGACTGCGAACTGCTACATCCGCATACGTTACTTTACTTTAGTTTTTCAACGTGTGATCCTTCGTTGACTTAACAGCTACCATGCCAGTCCTGGGCTAGCGCCGGACGCACACTGCCCGTGTTCACGGACCGTCAAGCTGATGGCATCAGCCGGTACTCCGTACCGCCTAGTGCCGGCCCACTTTTACCCCTGTCTTACAATAAACTTATGCCAATTCGTAAGATATGGTTGTAAATCGGACCGGCGGATATGCACGCCACGCAGTTACATACAGCACAACTGATATGGGCACGCGTTAAGAATTTTGCAGCGACATTGGCATTACACATTTTACGTTTACCAGCCAAGTAGTGGAACTGACGATTACCGACTAGTATTTATAGTTTCAGTTTCATTATTACGCAAAATACTTAACGCACGCCAAAATTACATACTCGAAATTGTAGCTTATACTTTCCTTGATGTACAGGGTGGGCCAAAAAACGGGACCACAGACTCATGACCCTAATACTGTCAAATCTTAACCGATTTGAAAAAAATCACTGGAAGATTCTTTGGTAACTTGCAGTTAAATGGGTATTAAACATCCCACCGCACCTTGCATGTTGCTACACTACCTTCTGAAACAGTAATGTCAGCAAAACAAGTCATTAACGACAAATTACAAGCTACGTATTTAAGGTGTGGTGGGGTTTTTAATAACCAAATAAAGAAAGGTTTATTGCTGTGTGAGTGAAAATTTTTTTAAATCGGTGAATATTTGGCAAAGTTACAAGCAAGAGCGTGGTTGTCTCATGCACTTTGCGCACCTGGCCAACACACTGCTAAAAGACGAAGAAAGTGCACGAGACAATCATATCTCCACCGCACCTTAAATATGTAGCTACTCTACCTTGTAATATATCGTCAATGGATTGTTTTGCTGACGTTAATGTTGTGCAAGGTAATGTAGCAACATATGCAAGGTGTGGTGGGATTTTTAATATGGATTTAACTGCAAATTTACCAAGGAATCTTCCAATGAAAAAAATTTGTAAATCGGTTAAGATTTGACAGAATTATGGTTATGACTCTGTGGCCCCGTTTTTGGCCCACCCTGTATGTGAAAAAATTCACCGGTTTCTGTCAAGTACTAAAAAGACGCGCACAAAAGAAAATTGGTTCCTTTTTCTCCGCCTCGCGGTGTAGAAGTCCGTGACAAGCCTGTCAAAGAATGTCTACGCACGCACGGGTACGCAGGCACAGACAGGCCAGCAAGACAACTGCGTGAGGCAGCATGTCGCGCGGGTCCATCGGCGATAGCTAATACCTGTCTTTATTCAGTCTTCAAATTAAAGTTTTCGCTTCTTTGACTTAATGCATTTTTCTATCTCCTGGAACTAATCAGTTAACTGAGACAGCTAGAACACAGTAAGTTTCGTTCAAGATGAACAATATTTTGATTCGTTGTCACGGGGCCCATAGGCCATGGCCGACTCGGCCTAGTGGGTAATCCAGCATTGCGCTCCGCTGAGCCGTGCAAAAACTGCTGAACCGATCGAGATGCTGTGTAGGGACGGGTCAGACTCGTGTTGACCTAAGGAATCTTGTATTAGATTGGATCTAGATCCCCCCACTGGAAGAGGCAATTTATGGGGTTTCACGTGTAACAATGGATTAAATCATGGATGAGCACAAAAGTGGATGAAATGGCAAAGACGGGTTGTGGCGGCGATGCGGCCTTCTGCAAAATTACTTGTTAACGGTTCCTGTGACACCGCTTTTCTGAAATTCAAGTTTCTGCACAACAAAGCAGCTGTTTTCAAAGCCACCTACTTTTACAGGGAATGACGAAACTTTGATCAGGAGAACAAGTTCTGCATTTCACAAGGTAGTGTAGTAACATTTCTGGGGAGTGGTGGACAACATTATTATCACTACTGTCAAAATGCTTCAGTATTCTGCAAACTAGAGACTAAATTCAGTTTCATTTTTGACCCAACTATTCCAGCAATAATATGGTGGCATTTATTTGGACCACAGCGTATATTAATTCCTATTTATCTATAGTCTAACACAAACGCTGGAAAAGATACACTGATCACATTGACTTAGCTTTAACCGTCAGGCCAGCAGTTTTATCCACGTTAAATGTCACCAATGTAATGTGCTGGATGCCAATTATTGCCTACACATTATTATCCAACTCCAAATTCTAAACATAACACAGTTACTGTATAACCATGACAAATATTACATGGATTTATTGTCATAATTATATATTATTCTACTGGAGTTGAAAATAACAGAAAGATGGTCTTGCGTCAACTTCTCCAGTACTGCCAACAATGACATGCATATTATTATAACTGGAGACAGTTTGCATTTATGCAGACATACATAAACTGAGGCATGAACTGTAAATAGAATTCTGACAACTTGCTCCAGACAGATAACCACACAGATAACAGATAACTAAACCTCATCACTCAAGTTTTACAGGCCGGATGCTCTTCCTGACGCCCAACCAACAGTGTCAAAGCACTGACGGCAAAAGGCATTGTATTGTATTGTAAGGCAAACATTATCTCAATTTATAACCTCATATCTCAATATCTGATAAAACAAATTATGGTAGTAAAATCCATTTCATTTTAGAATTATCAACTTAATTACTAATCTATTATTGTATGCTGACGGACAATAACATTTCAATTAATCATAGACTATGGAAGTATTGTCAAGTCACAAGGCAGCCACTCATTTGCTGGTATACAGCAGTGACCACATAAACTAACAGCCGATCGTTTACAATGTGACTAAACAATACAACAAATCACCAGCGCGTGTATGAAGCATAATGTCATCACACGTGCTCTAACTTAACAACAATGTCATCTAGCACTACTACTACTACACCCGTCTAACGGCCTCTTTTCCAGGACAACCTGGGTAAGTAGGTACCAGAAAGGTAAAACCGGTCTGAACTGAAATGAGGCAAGAGATGATGGGGGTTTGGGGATGGCAGTGGCATCAGCTGGATCATATGCAAACAATCTGCACCTCGCTCCAGACAGATAACACCAACACCTCATCACTCAATTTTTACAGGCCAGATGCTCTTTCTGACCCCCCAACCAACAGTGTCAAAGCACCCGTTTAACGGCCCTTTTCTGGGACTACCCAGGTGAGCCGGAACCAGAAAGGTAAACCAATCTGGATGTTACTGAAGCAAGAGACAGTGGCATCAGCTGGGCCATATGCTAGTCTGCGTCTCACTCCAGGCAGATAACCATGCCAGCACCCCACCCCTCAACAGTGTCAAAGCACTGAAGGCAAAAACAGCATTATCTAGTAGTCCGCAGCATATTCAGAGAGAGTGGTCAGTTCTGTGCACGACTGGTCTAATGGTACTCGCCGTTCACGAAGAGTGGTTGTAATATTGTGGACAAAATCTGCGACGACTGAAATCTGTATTTTGACAGAACTCTCGTCAACGAAACTGGAAACAACATCGGCTGTGCAGAAATGGCCATTCAGACTAGCTCCAGTCAAACCACTTACATGGATAGCACTGGAACCTGACCATGAGTATCCACTTATTCATGTCTTATATAGTTTACATTGTGTGTAAAAGTGACCAGACAAATGATATCCACTAGTCATCTAGCAATACTGCGACAAAACTTGACCTTCTTGCAGAAAGATAACAGCAAATCCATTCACGTCACGTGTCTAAATGTGCTGTACAACATTACATAGTACCGCAGCAGTTTGCGTTTCAAAACGATCTTCAATTATCCAGTACACTGCCAAAGTTTTATCTTTGTACGGAAAAAAAAACAGCGCTGACAGCATCATTATGCAGTACAGTGAAACCTCGCTAAGCGGATACTGTGCTTAAGTGGATAACCTGCTTAACTTGATATCATTTGTCTGGTCTCGTTTAGACACAACATAAAGTATATAACATGGATAAGTGAATACTCTGCCTAAGTGAGTACTTATAATCAGGTCCCAGTGCTATCCAGCTAAGCAGCTTTGAGTGTAATAGCACTTCTGTCTCCAAAATGTATTTCACAGACAGAGACACAGAGAGGGAGACAGAAAGACAGAGTGTTGGCCTGTGTGTTACTATATCCAGTAGTGGAGAGTCATTTTCCAGGACACTGCCACCAACACTTTATTTCTGCAAAAAAAACAACGCTAAATGACAGAGCTGCAGCACGCAAATGCCAGGAATGCCAGTTTTATGCGAACATGTGACTGCCGCATATTTTGCTTATTGCCACATTTTCGCCTCTTTTTCAGCAAGGTGCTCATATCGCATATTTTTCCGCATATACTGGCATTTTCGACGGCAACTGCACAAAAATGACATGCCCAAAATGCACACATCACACGCGTCTGTGTATTCAACAACATTACTAGTAGTAAGACGTCCCTAGCGTGTCCACGGGGTGTCCATGCTTCTATTTCCAGCGGTGGACGGTGAGGTGTTCGTAGATATCGAGCGGGTGGTTGTGTGCAAAGTACGCCTCCGTGTGTATGTTGGGCCACTGTCCGCGGACACGCGGCGACGTCGGCTCACCCCACAGCGTCCCCGTCACCCAGCCCGGTACGTTCTTCATCAACACCTCCTCGTCGTCGCGATTCTTACGCAGCTGACGCAGCAGTCTGAACAAATGCACACAGGCCGCACGTCACGATACGACAGTCCAGCGGCGTCCAGTATTTTTGTTTGTAGGGCAAAACGGACAATTTTTAAAGAGGTTGTGGGCCAGACGGTGCCTTCTGTCTGCCCGTGTTTGGTAAACTTGGCTGCATGTAGACTAGCGGCATACCGAGTGTTTTTCAGAATGTGTGTAGTTGTCCTAGAAAGGTCCTTGAATTCTAGAGTCCCAGAAGAGAGAGGGTACTCTGACTTTTGGTCCGAGAGTGCTAGGGCAGCAGGGGAATTGTTATTGGTCAACCTGGCCCACAACACACACACACACGTTTAACGGCACTTTGTCCAGGACTACCTGGGTGAGCCAGTACCGAAAAGGTAAAACCAATCTGGATTTTACTGAAGCAGGAGACAGTGAGTGGCAGTGGAATCAGCTGGGCCATGTGCAAGTCTGCATCTCGCTCCAGACAGATAACCATGCCAGCACCCCACAACTCAGTTTTTTACAGGCTGGATGCCCTTCCTGCCGCCCCACCAACAGCGTCAAAGCACTGAAGTCTACCAAAATAGTCAACTTTAATTTGAATTAAGTAATTAAGGGAAAACAAAACGATGTTACAGGAATTCACAGTAACGTGGCGAAAAGTTCAAATGACTAGCCTTCCATCGTTCGATGAAAAGTTTCCAAAAGCAACAAATCATATTTCAGGACTTTTCAAGGACTTTCAAGGCCTTGTACCTTACAGCTTTTAAATTCAAGGTCTTTCAAGAACCCGGGAGTACCCTGAAAAGTAGAGCAAACAGCCCAGAACATACACCGTCCGCAATGACTCAAGAGAAAACACACATATAAATGTTGAGAAAATCGATCAAAATTCTGAGCAATATTTCGAATGACATTCTGCCCGTCCAAAGCTTTGCACAAAATTCTGTCTGTCTTGCCATGACTGCTGCAGCAGAAATCATTGTCAAAGGTTGTTTTCATGTTGCTGGATTGTTGATCACCAGTAAATCTCACAGTCATGTTTCAGCAGCAGCTGCCCATTAAATTTTTACAAAATCAGCAACGCTCCACGGGCCAGACAGAAATGCCAGGTGGGCGAGATTCTGGCCCTCGTGCCATATGTTGGACACCACTGTGATAGAGAGGTTCAGAGAACACCAATTTAATAACAATTTACTGCACATTACGATGGAAGTGGCAAAAGCTGCAAAACTACCTAGAAATGTTGTATTAGTGAAATACGACATTCCACTGTGTCAAGCATCAGGCAGCATATAACGCAGTAAGAGAATGTTCCTTTTCATTCTTCTAAATTTAATTTAAGAACCAGCGTATGTTTAATTTACCACTGCTGCACATAAATTTATGCATTTTAAAACTATTTTTTGCGAATAACTTTCAAGCAAATACATCAGGCTTCTACCAATTTTTTTGCAAGTTTCTCAGTTTTCTTCGTGACCTTTTACCAACAGAAGTGTGAATTTGTTAACTTAATAGAACTCCCGCCAAAAAAAACTGAAAAAATGTTGATTGCAATCAACACAAATCCGTGTTCTCCAGTCTCAAAATCTGTCAATGACCACTGGATTAGCTAATAAATAAAAAAACGTTATTCTCCATATAGCCAGCAACAAAAAAGTAAACAGGTATAAAGAAGAAATTTTTTTAAATAAAGCAATCAATCATTAAACATCAGGCACACTGCCACCATACTTTGTTTAGCAGCAATGCAGTGCTAATTAACTGTTAACAGTAGCAGGTCAAGTCGTCAACATGCCAAGTCTCCGACAGGTCAACTGGAAAAAAACAAAAAGTGTCAATTCGCTGACGATTTAACTCGACGATATGACAGTGAAGTCAAACTGCCAAATTCTTAGCCGTGATAGTCTGTGTCATTCATCCGCAGAGCTGATCATAGTGTTGGCAAACAGACCAGTCGGAGAGCTGGGGCCTGATTTACACAATGCCTGACGATAATCTTACGATAATGCCAAAGTTACGATCGACTAACGATGGTCATCGGGTTTACAAAACATCTTACGAAGGACGCAAAGCTGTTTTCAGGTACGATTCACTTGCAAAATCGTAAGGTCGTCTGAGATAGTGTTTGTAAATCAGCTTACGATATTCTCACAGAAATCTTCTCATGCTGCAAGTCACTGTCGTAAGTCTATCTTACGATAACCTTAAGATAATCGTATGATTAACACACACACACACACACCCGTTTAACAGCCCCTTTTCCGGGACTACCCAGGTGAGCCGGTACCAGAAAGGTAAAAACCAATCTGGATTTTACTGAAGCAAGAGACAGTGAGTGGCCATGGCATCAGCTGGGCTACATGCAAGTCTGCACCTCGCTTCAGACAGATAACCATGCCAGCACCCCACCACTCAGTTTTTTTTCAGTCTGGATGCCCTTCCTGCCGCCCAACCAACAGCATCAAAGCACTGAAGGCATCAATCGTACGACAAATCGTAAGATATTTTGTAAATCAGGCCGCTGACTGTATGTGTCGGTGACTTGGCACGCTCGTGAGTGAGATGGATGTCCGTGAAGGATGTTAACTTACTGTCTATGTTCCTCAGCGACGAGCAGCGGCTCCAGCGCAAGCCTCATATCATTCATCTCCAACTTCCACCTCCTGCAAGTGCAAACACCACACTCCTGTCATCTCAACAACAGCAGCATGGACACTAGACACCACATAATCAACTGGCAAACTACTACAGTCAAACCTCTCTAAGTGAATACCACTTATATGGATATCATTGTCTGGTACCATTTAGACAATGCCTTCAGTGCTTTGACGCTGTTGGTTGGGCGGCAGGAAGGGCATCCGGCTTGTAAAAAACTGAGTGGTGGGGTGCTGGCGTGGTTGTCTGTCTGGAGCGAGGTGCAGACTTGCGTATGGCCCAGCTGATGCCACTGCCACTCACTGTTTCTTGCTTCCGTAAAATCCAGATTGGCTTTACCTTTCTGGTACCGGCTCACCTGGGTAGTCCCGTAAAAAGGGTCGTTAAACGTTATGTGTGTGTGTGTGTGTGGTACACTCTGCCTAAGTGGATACTCATAATCAGGTCCCAGTTTTATCCACTTAAGCACGTTTGACTGTATAGTCTGTTAACATATGCTGATTCTGAATCAGAATACATAGTTCTTCATAAATATTTCTCAGCACAGCAGTGGTGCATTATATCTGTTACCCGGCACCACTCATCCAAAACTGTAAATTACAGCTAGAGGAAACCACAACAAAATTATGATGCTAATGCTAATACACTGTCTCAAAATCGCTAAAACTAAATCCAGTTTTTGTGGATTATTCAAAATATGTGGGTGTGACTTTGCGAGAGCTATCTATAACTAGTCATGTTTGAAATGGTCGTTTATTATTACTATACAAGTGCAATTTCTGACACAGTGCATTACAGAAGAGCAGTGGCACATTCAGAATTTCTGAAATGTGTGCCAGCATTCACCTTTCACCACTCATTGAAGTCTGTCCATCGATGACTTACGTATGTGAAGCTATCAATTTCTCATCAAGGGAGGGGTGTGAGAGGGAACAATGGAAAAACACTGCAGAATGATACATACGAGCCGTGAAACAATCAACGACATGCCGCTGCACATGCAGTGCTATCACTTACTGTTTTATTTTCTGTTCAAAGTAGTAACAGGACCATGCGGTTCCCATAATGCCAAATGTCCACAGCCAGTACTTGCGAGCTGCACATTCACAACACAACAACTCAACAGTCAACAACTCGGTCAGCCGCCAGCTCTCTTCTACAGGTTCCCACTCAATGTCAGCATGAAAAACCAGGGGCCCGATTTACTAAATATCTTACGATTTATCATAGACGATAGTGACTTAAAACGTGCTAAAACCTCTTTTAGCAATATCATTTCGTTAGCTAATTTACGAACACTATCTTAGACTTTTGCAAGTGAATTGGACCGAAGAAAATCCTTGCGTTCTTCGTAAGATGTTTTGCAAATTAGACATCCGTAGTAAGTCGATCGTAACTTTGGCATTATCATAAGATAATCGTAAGATTGTCGTAAGATATTTTTATATTGGGCCCCAGGACTCTTTCAGGACCTCAGATGCCAAAAAATCAGCACCATTTTTGTACTATTTCGGGCATCAAACAATTATCCTGATAGCAAAACAAGACACTGTGATGCCCATGTGACATAGCTTTACACATAGCATCCCCGACAAGACACGATTGTTGGTCGTATGATACTGATAACAAGTGCACAACTAGGGATGTTAAACGGGAACCGGTAAACCGGTAACCGGTTTTAAAACCGGGAACCGGTTTGGAAAGTGAGAAACCGGTAATCGATTTCGCCCCAGTACGTACTTTTACCTGGGTGATCGGAGTTGGATCGCCGGCGGGGGCGCGAAGGGGGAG
>Ga0126330_10000241_pt1 | contig 11962 bp, 10 predicted proteins | sample InaspJWI91metaG_FD_97004 | JGI IMG/M metagenome (GOLD analysis project Ga0126330, IMG submission 97004) | Marine gutless worms symbiont microbial communities from Oahu, Hawaii - Inanidrilus sp. 2 OAHU.JWI-91 metaG | ecosystem: Host-associated > Annelida > Digestive system > Unclassified...
CCCAGCTGATGCCACTGCCACTCACTGTCTCTTGCTTCAGTAAAATCCAGATTGGTTTTACCTTTCTGGTACCGGCTCACCCGGGTAGTCCTGGACAAAGGGCCGTTAAACGTGTGTAGTGTAACAGATACGGACAGCTGCCATTTACTAGGCCATATCGATATTACATCAGGAACCCTGGCCTGATAACACAATTATGCAGGTACGTATCGGTAGCGTTTACTACAGTAAACTTGTGAAGGCTGTGATCCATACACGATTTTCGAAAAACGTCCTACCATTGGTTTGTTATAACTTTGACATACATCTACCGACTTTGATATTGTTTGACATTATCTCTTACCTCGGGAAGGCTTGCTTGCAATTTCAGCCGTATTATCGAAATTGAAAGACTTTGCAAGGTCACAGAAAGTCATGTACGTACACTGAAAGAATGTCGGACACGGTGCAAGATACAGACCGCTGATGGTAAGTGATTACAGCGTTTATACGACCCTAAGACTAAATGATTGTTACGGCAATAATTCCACCTATTTCAAGCCTTTTTGTGGGTTTTTGACGTTGTACAGTTGTTTAGCAGTTGACAAGATATCGCAGTCCCTCTGCGTAGCTGAGTTTCTCGTTGACACAATGATTGACATCATTACTCCACCTCCGATAGGGGAGCGGAGTATTGTGATGATCGTGCCTGTCTGTCTCTGTGTGTGTGTGTTTGTCTGTCCGCGATCATATCTTCAGAACTACACGTCCGATCTGAACCTAATTTTTTGTGCATGTTACTTATGGCAGCGGCTCGGTCCTCCTTTGGCGGCCTAGTGATACGTTATGTGCTGCCGGTTTTATGGATGACGTCATATTTGCTCATAAGCCAAGGTTTCTCGACGTCGCCGCTCAGCTGAAACGCAGTGCACACGCAGTCTTGAACTTGTTTGTAAACTGTGCGCAGTAATACCAGTTGCAGGCCAACAGACGTTCGGGACTACTTTTCGGGCGCTTAAAATAACTTCCCATGCAGGTGGTAACAACGGGGACGGAGATGGCGGTCTATGAATGCATTGTTAATTACGCACTTTATCAAGGAAGAGTGTGCGGGTAACAGGCGGCTGGATGCTATACAGTCCATACGCCTTTCCTTGGTCGTGTTTGTTGCATACTGTCTATCTTTTTGCTAACGAACGGTGGTCGCAACTGTGATCAGTTGATAATCTGAATGTGTTTCCTTCTGCATTTGTTGACAGATTCTTTTAGTCGTGTTTGTCTCGTGTTACCTTCTTAGACTAGTAACTATAACAATGGATTAAACGTCTGACACGTTGTATGCAACAACATCAGAGAAGCGAAGATTTAGTTAAACTTACACTGTCGAAATAAGTTAAAGAGCACTAAATATAAATTATAATACAATATGCTTCATAGCTCGCATCGATACATGTCAGCAATCAGCAAAAAACAGCGGTAATTAAGTTTCGATTAGTAGTAATTTTTTTATGAAACTACACAATTTAAAAATTTACCCAAGTTACCAGCCCGACCCCACCCGAATGACGATACGATTAATGACATTTAGCAGTATCTCAAAACGTGTATTAAGTTAGGCTGCAAAGCAAACACGCTATATGACATCTCTACATTGCGAGTCAAAAATTCTACCCCCAAGATTTTCTGGCATTATTTCGCTCAACCCCAACAACAGAGAACTTTTAAATAAAATTTTACATACCTATTGGATGTTCATATCTAAGCAACATTGCCAAATATTATTCAGTTATCTTCAACTATGACAAAGTTATGCCATATCATGCTGGAGCATCTAGTGGGTTTTTACATATCTCTAGAAAAACGCGAAAATTGCGATAGGGCCTATATCTGCAACAGTATGTGCTCTCTCCACGAAATTTGATGCAGAACGTATCTCTAATCTCTGAACTGTACGGCTGTTAATTTCTAAAAAAACAAAATGGCGGACAGCCGCCATATTAAAATCGAACAATTGTGACATGCTATGACGCAGAACAGGTCTTTCAAGCGTATCAGCTGTCCGCCATCTTGGATTTTTAACATTAAATTTTTTTGACAGCCAATGCACTTGCAAGACACGTTCTGCGTCATCATGTCAAATTTTGTGGTGATCGGTTATGCTGTTGAAGTGTTCACAGTTTTCTCGTTTTTCTACTAAAATGTAAAAAAATCACTAGATGATTCACTAGATGATCGCGTTTAATAAGGCATAACTTAGTGAAAGTTAAAGATAACTGAAATAAAATTTTGTAATTTTGCGTATATATGAACATACAATAATCACGTAAAATTTTATTTAAAAATTCTCAGTCATGGGGAAAATATTGCCAGAAAACCTTAGGAGGTTAAATTTTTGACTTACACTGTACACTATAGAAACGGGCATAAAAATAGGTAAGTAGACAAAAAATTTAGCCACTACACTGAGGTCTACAGCCGGAACAAAATAATGGTCACGTGAGTAAATAAAATGAATAAAACATTACAGCCCTTGCTGCTGAAAATTATTAAGTCGTCTGCGGCTATTAGGCCTAAACAGTTTACCTCTTTTGATCAACATATCAGTAGTCACGTAAAACGTAGGCCTATACGCTTCACGGACATCTCGCCGCGCGCTCCATGTATATCGGTGTCCGGTATGATCACTGATAGCATCCGAGACTTGGTAACATCAATGTCTATAATTCTGTGGATAATATACTCGACGTGCCATAGGTAAAACATGAACACAATAACACTGCAGCAAACTATAACTACACTAGGCCTAACGGCGAACGGTGCACGAAAACCGATAAATAAAAATATACAGGGTGCGGCCAAAAAGTATCCCCTAAAGTTTTTGGCAACTTTTTCCAACTACTGAGAATTTCTAAATAATATTTTACACGTCTGTTGTATTGAATGTTCATATCTAAACAAAAGTACAAAATTTTATTCAATTATCTTTAACACTGACTAAGTTACGCCATATTAAGCGCGATCATCTAGTGGATTTTTACATTTCACCAGAAAAACGCGAAAAACTGCGATATTTCTGTAACAGTGTAAACTATCTCCACAAAATTTGGCACGATGATGCAGAATGCGTCTCAAGTGCACCACTCATTAAAAAATTAATTTTAAAGAATAAGATGGCGGACAGCCGATACGATTGAGGGACCCGTTCTGCATCATGAGATATTGCAGTATTTCGATTTTCAAGAAGGCGGCTGTCCGCCATCTTGGAATATTGAAATTAAAATTTTAACAGCCGTACACTAGACAAACATGTTTAGCATTATTATGCCAAATTTTGTGGAGATCGCTCATGCTGTTAAAGAGATCACAATTTTTCGCATTTTTCTACTGAAATGTAAAAATTCACTAAATGATAGCGCTTAACATGGCATAACTTTGTCATAGTTAGAGACAATTGAATAAAATTTGTAATTTTGCGTAGATATAAACATAAACTGCCGTAAAAAATTTCATTAAAAAATTCTCGATAGTTGAGGGAAAAGCCAAAAACCTTTACTTTTTTACGCCGCAACCTATAGTTGGCGCGTGATTTTGTCGTCGTGGGCAGATATCGTAATGTTCGCCAGACGTCCATTAACTATCCACTATTAACCGTTTCCGTTACTACGAATGAAGCCTCGTTCACAGCACATCAACAGAATCGAACTGAACTAGTGGACCCAGTTACATACCTACCAGAGGCGTTGAAGTAGGTCGTGTGCAAAGTCCAGCGTCAGAGTCACGACCTACTAGACTACCGAGAATGCAGCGATTTAGGCCGCTTAGTTCTAAACACATGCATTCCAACGTAGTGGCGGATCCAGAAGATTTTGCTGGTGGGGGGGGCGAAGGGAGTCTGGGATGCTGTTGATAACAGTCACGATTTGGGACGGGGAGTCAAAATGTCCTCGAAACCTTCGAAATGGCTATTCGACATAACAGGTGGAGACACGAACGGAATTAGAGAGAGTACTTTTCCGTCGCTGAATTTATTTCCACTTACGATCAAAAATATTTTTCTGGCTCTCTTACGAGGGGCAATCGCATCCATCGCCCCCATGCATCCGCTACTGTTCCAATGGGACTGTTCACACCGAAGTTCGCCGCGAAATGCAGTTCAGTTTAGTGTTGCGAACGAGGCTTGAAATCCGCTCGAAGGCAGGAATCTGGCCAGCAGACTGCTGCTAGCGACTGTGGTGGCCAACACGACCTCTCAGCAGTCCAACAATCTGCAACACGCAAACCAGACACATCTCACAGACGCTGTAAACAAGTTGCCGCAGTACTGACAGCTAAAGGCCGCATCGCTGCTGTCACCTACCGAATAAGGTTGAAAATATCGACCGCATGACGGATATTCCCTATACTTCACAATGACCGAGAATCTGCCCCAAATTGCCTCCTCCCCTTGGGAATCCGGGCTCCCACCTAACACATGGTTCCCTGGGCTCACCTAAGTCGACAACTACAACCTAAACGGCGCATCGATCGGTTCATTCGTTTTTGTACAGCTAACGGTTGTGTCCATCAAACGCACAGACACACTGACACACAGACCACGCTACATCTGTAACAATAGGCCACATCAATGCACTGGCAGCACTGTGTGCGTGCGATGCAGTTCAATAATTTAACTTCTTCCAGCCATTTTTAATCCCTTTCCCACGGCGCGTTGACAGTGTTGGATGGGCAACAGGAGAAAGCACACGTCAGTATACAACCACTGCTCCAGGTATCCCAAGAGTTCTTCAACCCGCTTGGACGAATTCCAAAACTTAGTAGAAACAAAAACTTAAGGACTGACTCCACGGTTTTTTCGGTCACCTCCATCACTTCCAATACAATTTAATGCGAACAAGTCTGTGTTCAGCCCTATACAGCGGCTGTAAACTTGACACTGTTCGCCTTTGCTGCTGGCCGCCGTACTGTTGTGGGTTGTACTGCTGCGGCTGCGGCGCCGTTAGCCGGGCCCACGGCAGCAAACCCGCCGTACGCCGCTGCAGCGGTGGATAGCTGGAACAGACAGACGGACGAACACCGTTACACAGACCCTGCCGCATACCATACGGCGTGCCAGCTGTTTTGGTGTCGAGGTATGGACGGATACAGCGAAGCAGACGAATACGGTAATAGTAAGATTTGGAGACAGATGAGATGTGGTCTGAATAGGTGAACTAGATCAACTCAGCCTTGTATCCTCCGGGGTCACTTAATCGAGTACCAGCTTCGGCTGGGGCAAAGGCGGGAATGTCACCTCTGCCGGACGGCAGGTAACACTGTCTGATCCCGTATGGCACGTGAGTTCCCGTAGCGGTGAGGCAACCTTGCGAACTGCTATACATAGGGTGGTGACGTCACAAAATCTATGGCCACGATACGATCGCCATTTTGTGGGTATAACATAGCATAATGTGTGGAGTTAAGGGGCGAAGATTTATCGTGTTATTTAAATAATATTCCATCCATTGGTTTATGAAAATGTCTGTATGATCACTACCTCGCCAACGAAGCGTATTTCAGCGATACAACAGTGAAAACATTAATCAGAGTTTTACCCACAAGATGGCGACGAAAGTCAGCTGGCATTGAAATTACGTCACTGTCACCCTATGTATACACTTGTTACTTACTTACTGACTTACCGCGCGAGCAGTGTCAACAAACGAGCGCAGTTATTTCTCTGTGCCCGCGTCTCAACGCCACCGTCACATAGTGATACCTCGTTGTCGTTGGTCATCTCCCGCGGCAGCTTTCCCTCGCCGTTGCGTGCCGACGGGTCGGCGCCCTTGCTGAGTAGCAGCTGGACGAGCCGGCGCTGGTCGTACGGCGCCATGTGTCGGACGGTCACGGCCAGGTGGAGAGCCGCGTTGTCGGTCCCCGTCCGCGCCGCCAGCATCGCCGCCTCCATCGACAAGCACCTGCCCGTCGTGGTGGACCGCCTCGTGGTGACGGCCAGCTCCAGCAGACGACGGACCAGCTCGACGTTCCGCTTCTCGATGGCGTAGTGCAGCGGCGTCTTGCCACTCTGCCCGTCCTGACATTCGCCAACAAACGACCATGTCATCACGTCGATAACTAGAGTAACGACATCTACACAGCTTGAGAGAGTTAATCGGCGATCTCGCCGTCGACCGCGGTAGACGTTATCGACGGCAGTCCAGAGTTGTCCATGGGTCCATTTTGTGTGACCAGATCCAACCCAACCCATCAGCTAACGGACCCAACCCGACCCAATCCAATACAACTAACAATGGAGCTTACAGTTTAGTATTGACGGTTTCCGGTACGTGTCAGATCGGCCGTAAAAATTTCCAAATTTAACTGCTTGGTGCAACCAAAGCTTATCTTACCGCGCTTTAAAAGCGTTAACATAATCCTTTCAAATTTTTAGTACTTTTGCTATAGTGGACCAAACCTAACCCAATGAGTGTATGAATGACGCAAGAGACGTACCGGTTTGTTGAGGTTGGCGCCATGGTCGACCAGTAGACTGATGGTGTTCATGGCGTCGATAGGTAGCGTGCTCGTTCCCTTACCGTGACTTTCAACCGCACAGTGTAACGCTGTGCGACCTGCACGTGTACCAAGAATTGCAAAACAAACTGCTACGTTAACAGTAGCAAGCGGCCGCATCGCCACGTGCCGCCGCTTGCGGATAACGTTAAGTACATCAACCGCAGGCATGCCTGGGCATGAGCAACTATGTTCTCCCAAAACGTGTTCCTTTCCCTGGACGTATTCGGTCTCCCAAACCGTACATGGTTTACGGGGCCTATACCCACTTCCATATCCCAAACGGCACCTTGATCGGTTCATCTGCTTCTGCAGGGCTCACGATCGTGACCACAGACACACACAGACTCCATACGCTACATATGCAACGACAGACAGCACTTTATACCGATGCGGCGTAATACACTGTAGCAAGAGGTCGAAGTGAATTTGACAAAAGGCCGCATCGCCGTGCGCACTAATCGTGCAAACGTTTAGTAGGAGAAAACCTTTAATTTAAACGGTGTCAAGTTCACTCGACTGGCAGCGGCACATCACTAATGTCGTGGCTCTGTAACGGCAACAGCATGGGAATACAATAAACCAGGATGTGAATTGATCACACTTTCGGTGTGGCTCAAGCACGCATCTCTTTCAGCCGGTCTATAGCCTCTGAGAACCTTGTGTGTAAGAGCGTATCTGACTGGACTGGACTATAAGCAGCGTGCATGGCGCACCATGGGAAAACGTTAAATCAGGATGTGAACTCAGCAGCGTGCAAATCGTGCAAACGTTGACAACGACAAGAAAGTTTATTTTAAACGGTGTCAAATTAACCCGATTGGCGCATCACTACAAAAAATGCCCCTTCCCCCCGGGGGATCGGGACCCTGACGTAATGCATGGTTCCTTGGGCCATAATCCATAACCCGAACCTCATCTGGATCGGTTCATCCGTTTTTGTTGGGTTATCGCTTGTGTCCAACAGACACACGCATAGACAGATAGACATACAGACTACGCCACATCGAGAGCAAGGGGCCGCATCTTTGCACTCTATGTGCATGCGATGCGGCCTAATAATAGATCTCGTAGCTGACGCCTATATGACTTGGCAGTGGAATTAAGACACAAATAGCCGCGTCATGTAGTGACAGCAGATCCTTGTAGATATCCCGCGAGGTTGTTGTTCTCGTTCTGCTTTTTCATCTTCTTGGTGGGGACTACGGTCGGCTGACTTTAACCGCTTTAACTCGACAAAGGTTCCACCTAGACCCACGATCACTACGAAACACTAATAGGAAGTCATAACTTGCCAGTCACACGCAACAATCGGCATGTTGTTTTGATGATCGAAAGTGCCATCGCCTTTGACACCTACTGACTTCGGCAATCGATATGGCGACGTGGCTATCAGCCGCATTCGGGTCTTGTATGTATCAGGCCTGATAGAAATTCTCTGGCGATGATGACGATGATGATGAATACCGTCAGAGCAAGGTAATGCGATCGGTCGTGTCCGTCTGTCAGTCTGTTTTCACTCTAACTTTTGAAACAACTGACCTTTGTCCTCGATATTCTGAACGCACATGAATCAAAATCACGTCACCGGAGATTAACAGCCAAAGTCATAGGTCAAAGGTAATGGAAAGGGTTAGGGTTGGGACAACTAGAATGGTAACACGGTCCTTGTGACCTCGATCTTTAATCGGCGGGAGTTTTATAGTATTATTTGATTATTTAGTTTTGATGACGATGACGAAATCCGCAGCGAAGTCGGCATACCGTCCGAGTTGACGACGTCGATGTCTATGTGTCGTGACCCGAGCAAGACCCTGAGCGTGTTAAGCCACGGCTGGCCCTTGGAGGCGGCGAAGTGGAGCGCCTGCTGGCGCTTGGCGGGCACCTGCGGACCACCGCGGTCACTGACGATCTGCGCCGTCACGTCCGAGCCGAGCTTCAGCAGCCGGTCAACCAGACGAAACTGATTGGTGATCACCGCCAGACAGAACGCAGTCTGCACAAACGACTGCTTGGTGACCGAGATGCGAGGCTGTAAAAGGGTGTAAACAACTTGCCCAGGGTCGTTACGTGTTGCTAATTAATGCAGCTGCGCCCCGACCGGGAGTCGACCCCGTGACCTCCTGATCGAAAGTCCGACACCAAACCCGTTGCGTCACCATGCGAGGTACTTGGTAAGTAAGTCACTAATGGAGTTATAAACGCAAATTTAATACATACAATTTGTAAACCGTCACTATGCAATTCGCTCAGGAAGCTCGCTGATAAAACGTTAACTGTCATTGGTTAAACGCTTGTCTGAAAAGTTCAGTTTCAAGTTGACGTTTAAAAACTTCAGTAAATAAGTAAGTAAGTATAGCTAAGAAAGTATGTCAATTTGCTGAGCGTTTTACAAACGTTCTCAAAGGCACCTCTAATAGAGTCCACGCAAACAAGAACCAGTAACGTCGCAGCCAAAGTCCAGGGGCCCAAGAGCGGTTGCAGTATACCTACTCCAAATGCTATTGTCAAGAGTCTCCATACAAAGTGTGCTAATATTCTACAGTTCGTACAGTAGTAAAATAAGAGCAACCTGCTTTTACCACTTTTTCGCGAAAAATTTGAAATATGGATGCATCTCTAGTTACTTTAACCACCATTTTCGTCAATCCTTTTAACCGTCGACTTTCTCCGTCTCTCAGGACTGCATTCACGGATTATTACCCGGATTGTTGTTGTTTTTTTCTGTTCCTTGGAGACAGTAAGCGAGTGACAGTACCTGTTGCAAGTGGTTGCGCATGTGGATGACGTCGTTGATGAGTCCGATCTGTTCCAAACGCCGAATCAAAGCCTCCGCGTAGACCGGCTCGTCATGTATGAACGCCGAATGCAGCACCCTGCACCACGCCACATATTTCGTTCACAAAAACGATGACAGGATTAACCCCTTCGCTGCCAGACCCCCTGCTCGTATTCACGTCCCCCCGGTGCCAGCCAAAAGTGCCAGCCAAAATCGCGAAAAAGCTTCCTATAGTGCCCAGACTCAACGATAGTCACTTGCACTGCCATGCCGGGCAACCAACATACATAACGTTTACGAGTCCTGGTCTTCCTTGACGTCTTTAGGCATCATGATGGCAGCGAAGGGGTTAACAAGTCTGTGTTCATACTCGTACCTCGGCTGTCAACGTGACACTGCCCGCGTTTGCTGCTGCGCGCCAGCAGTTGGTACGCTGCGCCGGCGCCCGCCGCTGTCGATTGATATCTCCTGCCCGCAGGGCGCTCAGCAGCAAACCTGCTGGCCACCGCTGCTACTGTCGATCAATGGGACAGAAGGACGAACGGACCGTTACATGGACCCCGCTCCGCATACTATATGCGGGCAGTGTCAGCAAATATTTTAACAACACCCGAATGCCGGTAATAGCGGCGTCGCCGAGTGCCCGAGTCAAAAACACATAAACACGATTTTGTCGCTTTCGGTCATCTCAGCAGCACGCCGATAGTATCAATCGACTTGCAAGGCATGACTTCCTATTAGTGTTCCGTAGTAACTTTATGTCTAGGTGGTGTCGACTTATAGGTCGGTAAATTCAACAGACCGTAATTCCCAACAGCAAAAAGGAAAATAGCACCACGAAGCATCTTATGAGCCGTTCTTGCTAGACGCAACGCGTCTCAAAACTGCATCTTTACATAATGTTAACCGAAAATGTTAGAAAACTTTTTTAATAGCAAAAAGGTGACATTACCCATCATCATATCGCCTGAGTGTCAGCGTGATTTTAATTCAGCTGTGACTGCTAACTCTGACCTTGCAAGTGTTCGTTTTAGGCTGCATAATGATAATGTGGCCTGCTGCTGCAGGCGGAGTAGCGTGGTCTGTCTGTCTGTTGGTCACGACAGACAACAGTGAACCCTGTAAAACGGCCGAACGGACTGAGATGCCGTTTGGGGTTTGGACCTGCGATGGAACAGGGAACCATGCATTAGATATGAACCGCGAATCCCCCACGGGAAACATTTTTGACGGGGGCAAACTTGGGCGTGCTCAGACTTGCCGCGGTCGACATATTCAACATACTCAACGTGATTCGCAAGAGGGCGACAGCGATATGGTCTCTCGCTTCTATTACTGCAGCAATTTGTTATAAATCACTGCAATGCCTCAACAGCATTGAAACATTGGTAGAATACACAGGACTTTGATATTTACCAGTTATTAATTATTTAATTATCATTTTGCTTATTTATTTAACTTTTTAAAGTTCTTTTAACTTAGAGTTCTTTTATTTTCATTTCACATTTTTATCTGTTTATTTTTTAAATTTTCTTATCCGTGTGCCAATTGACTCACAGTGTATTAATCACTGTACTACATCTCTAGCGAACAAGCTAAAACATTTGTATTCATAGGCTTGCACAGCGTGGTATGACGTGTTTTACAGCAGGCATGGTTATTACGTCAAGCCACAGCAAACACAATGGCACGGGTCAAAGTATCTATGGGCCTACTACAGGTTTGCGGAAGTACATCTGAGTGCTCGACAGGCCGCCCCTGTGAACAGGATATCACTGCTTGGTTAGTTATCGCTGCTTGCACGATGCTGTTATTTTTCACGCGGAAGGGTGTGGCACGCACGTAGACACGACAAATGGAGATAAATCATTTCATTTGCACGCCGTGATCGTATACATGAAAAGTAGTCGTATGCACGAGTTGGTGTTTGTTGCGTTTGTAGCCAATCAGTACGAACTAGGTGATCTGAAGTGACGTCACGCTGAACTTCGCGTATGACCAGCTTCAACGCCTCCTTTGTAACTCGATCGACTACTTCAGTTCAGAGCAGTTTGTGCGATGTTAACCAGAACCACGATGAATCCGTTATGCGCGGGTTGTCGGGGACTTTTCCCGTGAGATATCGGCATGCCCGCAGCTTCGCCGAAACCGGAAAAACTGCCCTCTATAGATGGTCGAGGTCAGACCGACCGGGTTACCACACCCGCAAGCGCTGAATTACTCCGCCCCTGTTTATGGCCTCGGCTGCGCCACGCCGCACGCCTCGCCGTGCTAGCTCGCAGCTGATGACGTAACAATGGAAACTTATTACTACCGCCATCAATCAGTACCCCTAGGACGTCACAGTAGATACTCGTGTAGGACACACATTTTGCAATTGACCTTTGACCTTGACCCAAAAACTTGTCTTTCAATCCCCGGCGAGCTATAGTCATGACCCATAAAAAAGGTAAAGGTAGCTCATACTCGATTGCCGAGCGTAGGGTTCCGGAGCTGATCCCGGTTCTTGGCAGTCAGCCTGCAGGTGACGCAAGTCATAAACCCGGCGGTAGGCTGCCATTACTTTCCGCCAGGCCCGCAGTTACCCTCGCAACCCTTAAGAGGGCTGCTACCAATTTCGCTGCTTGGTGAACAGAGGCACGATGGGTGTGAACA
>Ga0126330_10000248_pt1 | contig 11798 bp, 6 predicted proteins | sample InaspJWI91metaG_FD_97004 | JGI IMG/M metagenome (GOLD analysis project Ga0126330, IMG submission 97004) | Marine gutless worms symbiont microbial communities from Oahu, Hawaii - Inanidrilus sp. 2 OAHU.JWI-91 metaG | ecosystem: Host-associated > Annelida > Digestive system > Unclassified | place...
ATTAAACGGAATAAAACAGTTGTGAACACAATGCTTCCTGAAGGTGTTTGATGATTGCTATGTGATAAAGTTATAATGCTGAACAAGAAACTCAGTGTGAGATCTTTAACTTTATGAATATCTGCAGTTGTGTACACAGTAACTAGTCCACTACTATATTCTCCAGTCATTAATTAACATTTTTATTGTTTGCTGGTATTTTCTGATTGTGAAGTTAATGAGACGTGTGTTGGTGTCTGTAGTGCAAGTCTGCAACGCGGCTGGGAATTGTTTGCCGTCTGTTTGTCATTTTTCCCGCCATCTTCACGATTTGCTGTCTTTGTTGAGGGCTACTTCTACCGACACCTCACTTCTGATGATGTAATTACTTCATGATGATAATAATAACAAGTTGCTGCGTTAACAGTAGCGAGCGGCCGCATCACCACGTGCTACCACCAGGCAAGCCTGGGCATGCCCAAGCATAGATGTGAAAAACGTTTTTAATGTTTTTTTTTAAATTCTTGTCACGTTTTTAGCATTTTTAACGTTTTATAAATTTTTTGAACGTTTTTTGCATAAAAAAACGTTAGTACAGAAGTAAGTCAAAATAGTATTTTTATGATATTTACTGCATTATTTAAAATAGGTCTGTATGGGCAATGCAACATAGTAAAATTACGATACAAGTGGCACAGTACGCAGTGTGTGGAAAAGTACGCTATTTAACTTATTTCACGCTTACAAATGGTGACCGTTTTTATCATGTTTTTAAACATTTTTATTTTTCACATTTTTAACATTGTTTAATTTTTCTCCAACGTTCTTTACATTTGTGTTTCAAAGTATGTTCCACAAAAGTGTCCATTCCTGTGGGGGATCCGGGCTCCCAATCACATGGTTCCTTTGGCCCCACGAGTCCACATACCAAATGGCATCTCGATTGAGGTTCAGCCGTTTTTGTATGGGACTCACCAAAGTGTCCATCACACACTGACACATCACGCTACATTGGCAACTACAATAGGCCGCATTTTATCCCACGCATAGCGATTTAGCTTAATGACAGTAGTAGCCAGTGGTGCTTTCACATCACAATATTGTAATGTTAATTTTCTATAATTATTGCATGTTCACATGGTGGGGTGGGGTGGAGTGTTGGAGTGCTGGCGTGATTATCTGTCTGGAGCGAGGTGCAGACTTGCATGGCCCCAGCTGATGCCACTGCCACTCGCTGTCTCGTGCTTCAGTAAAATCCAGATTGGTTTTACCTTTCCAGTACTGGCTCACCCGGGTAGTCCTGGAATAAGGGCCGTTAAACGTGCACGCACGCGTGTGTGTGTATTGCGTGTTCACACTGTGTCCAGTACTGAGCATTGCAGAACGATCGTGTTCGCGGCTGTGCTGTTGCAGAAGACTCTGAGTCGGTTTGCAGTTGAGTGTCAGAAGCGACTGGACTGCATCACCAAGTCGGGAGCCAAGCGCGGACTCAGACAGCCGACCCTCGACGAGATCACTCAGTCTCTGGTCACCAGCCGCGACTATTTTATACCATTATTATTGTGCAGCGTTTATCTGTTTTGAAGCACAGACGTAATGTAATGGTTCGCTTTTTCTTTCGGTCCATCAAGAACATTATGCAGAAAGTTGTGCATCAGTTTTCTTGATATTTGACAGGGGGTAAACTGTGGAATAGGAAGCGGTCAATAAATTTTTATGTGTTTACAAAAAATTAGCGTCTCTGGACATTTAGAGTCTTAACCTGTTTCCCAATTTTATGCGTGCAGCGGAGCCGAAGCTGCTGAAGATATCTGAGAAGAATTGATGTTGTTGAATTTTCTTTGTATATGAAAATTGTGGTACAAACGACCTTGGAAGGGCACTGAACGTCTGATTTTTTGTTGGGCACACCGGAGCATCTACATGAATGAATGTACAACGTGGAAATCCACTTTTCGTCCAGTGTTGGCAACAGTTTGTAATGGTGATGATGATGATGTGAAGTTATTAAGTAAGTAAGAAGTAACTACTACTACTACTACACCCGTTTAACGGCCTCTTTTCCAGGACAACCTGGGTAAACCAGTACCAGAAAGGTAAAACCAGTATGGATTTAAATGAGGCAACAGACGACAGGGTTTCGGGATGCAGTGGCATCAGCTGGACCACGTGGAAACAATCTGCACCTCACTCCAGACAGCTAACCAGACCAACACCTCATAACTTACCTTTTGCAATCCGGTTGCTCTTCCTGACGCCCGACCAACAGTGTCAAAGCACTGAAGACAAATAAGTAAGAAGCAAAGAAAATGTTTATAGCTTTGGTGAGAACTTCACTGAGAAGTAAGAAGTGATGTTGTTGTTGCAGTACTCGATATTTCACCCGTCGATGTTCGGCTCTACGCTGAACGAAGTGATGAAGATGCAGGCTGAACGTTACCCTGGACGACAGTTGCCATGGATACAGACGACGCTCTCGGAGGAGATTCTGCGATTGAATGGACCTCAAACTGAGGGAATATTTCGGTAGGAGATGCTTGCACTATGTATTTATACAGAATCATTTTGTTTTCTCGGTGGTCAACAGTTGCTGTTGTCCTGAAGGTCCCAAGAAAACAATCATAACTAGGCTGTCTTTCTCCACTGAAATTTTATTTCTATGAAAGCGACTTGGTCTAAGAATTAAATTACACAGTAATAGTTTAATCATTATTTTACATACCTATATACATACATACATACAAATTTATATAGCACCAAAATCGTGAAAACGAATCTGAGGCGCAAACTACCGTGTATACACATGCAAAAATGTGCTATTGTAAAGGAGCTCACTATAAATATAGAGTCAAGAATTTTATTACTGTTTCTACTTTATTTGGATGCGAAGACGTTGAAAATAAACCACTACTGATTTTGCCTTATTTCTACTTGCCGTTTGAAAGAACGCTGCTGGAGAATTTTACCACACAGGTGGCGTGTGTTGCAGGGTGCCGGCTGACCTGGACGAGGTGAACTCTAAGAAGGTCTGCTGCGACCAGTGGAAAGTGCCGCCAGCCGCCTGCTCAGACCCCTACCTGCCCGCCTCACTGCTCAAGCTGTGGTTCCGTGAACTGCGCGAGCCGGTGATCCCACGTGAGATGTACTCGACGGCGATAGATCGCTGCCAGGATGACGACGCGTGCGTGGCTCTGGTCGACGAATTGCCTCAGCTCAACCGACTCGTGCTGCTCTATCTTATACACTTCCTGCAGGTGCGCTGGCCAGTTTCCATAATAAGTACGTAAGTAAGATGGTAAGTAAGTAGTATGACTTTGTTTGACTTCGAGTGACATTTCCTTTTTCTAGTCATTATCTCCCCTCCAAAACAGTGGTCCTTGCAATAGTTTTTACTGTTTAGGCCACTTTAAAAATGTCTATGATGATGATGATGATGATGATAGTAGTAGTAGTAGCAGCAGCAGCAGCAGGAATGTCGTGTGGCTTTATATTCAAGTAAAGAAATCCAGCCAGCCTTGTTATAGTTCTCAAACTTCTCGTTCGTGTACTGTAAAACAGAACATGCTCCGAATGACTACAAAAGGTGGTACCCGTTGGCGTAGCCAGGAATTTTGATTGGGGGTCTGTGGTTCCTGTGAACTTTCACCATTGAATTTGTTTATCAGGGACAGGGACATTAGCCGCAGTCCGTTCTTACTGCTCACACTCGGCACAGTTCTCCTGTGCGAGGATACAAGCAAACTGAAGCAATAATACTGTTACAGACGAGAGTAGAAGCTGGCATTTTGCACAGAATAATGCTCGGTAACCGAGTGATTAGCGTGCTGGACTCAGGCATAGAAGGGCCTGGGTTCAAATTGCAGCCGCGATGCTGTCGGGTAACAGTCTTAGGCAAACTGTTCACATCCATCCTGCCTCTTGTTCAACAAGCAGCGAAATTGGTAGCAGCCCTCTTAAGGGTTGCGAGGGTAACTGCAGGCCTGGCGGAAAGTAATGGCAGCCTATGACTCACGTCACCTGCAGGCTGACTGCAAAGGACCGGGATCAGCTCCGGAACCCCACGCTTGGTAATTGAGTGTGGGCTACCTTTTAATGGCTATTTTCAGTGATCGTGCGTGATCATGACATGATAGCTGGCAGGCGGCTGCCTGCTAAGCTGCTCAACACCTTAGATTTCTTTGCTCAGGTTTGCTGTGTACGATGTTGCAGAGATTTGCCCTGTGCTTTGACGCTGTTGGTTGGGCGGCAGGAAGGGCATGCGGCCTGTAAAAAACTGAGTGGTGGGATGCTGGTGTGGTTATCTGTCTGGAGCTAGGTGCAGACTTGCATGTGGCCCAGCTGATGCCACTGCCACTCACTGTCTCTTGCTTCAGTAAAATCCAGATTCGTTCTACCTTTCTGGTACCGGCTCACCTGGGTAGTCCCGGAAAAAGGGCCGTTAGATGGATGTGTGTGTGCGTGCGTGCGTGCGTGCGTGCGTGCGTGTGTGTGTGTGTGTGTGATGTTGCAGAGATTGTCCATTTCTGTCGGCCTAATGTGCAGTGCTGCAGTGCATACACGTTCTATCCTTAATAAATTTTTTATTCGGGATTAGATTGGGGATCCCAAGACCTCCTCGGCTAAGCCTATGGCGGTACCAGCGGCGAACGTGGCCAGCGTGCGTTTCGTTCCTGCTGTCCGAGGGCCGATATTGTCGTTGGAAGTTGGAGTGACGTGGAGTGTGCTGGCGGTTGTAGGTGTTTGCGCTGCCGGAGAACGTGTCGGTGACGAAGATGGACGTGAGTAACATCGCGATGGTCTGGGCGCCCAACTGTCTGCGTTGTGAGTCGACCGACCCGCTGATCGTGCTGGAGAACACGCGCAGTGAGATGGCGTTCATGCGAGCCCTGCTCCACAACCTCGACACCAGCCACGTCGACACCATCCTCGACAGTTGTCCCTGCTGCGAGTGGGTGAAACAAGCCAGCGAGCCCTCCGGACCGCTGTTTCCTAAGGACAGCCTCCGTGAACCGGGTCTCATCTACTAACTCTTTGCTACGTTTGAATACTTTGGGTGAAATGAGATCACAGTAATCTGTGGGTTACGATACAGTCGCCATTTTGCAGGTATATTGTGCCATAATCTGTGGAGTTAAGGGGGCGAAGATTTATCGTGTTATTCAAATTAAATTCATTCAGTTGGTTTAAGAGTTGTCCATATGATACGAACAGTTGTCAATGCATATTTAAGCAATTTAGAGTAGCAAAGATTAGCTGGCATAGATGTGGAACAAAAATACGTCAGTCTCGCCATGTGAGTATTTTCTTGCTAATTTTCTGTGCGATAGACTGAGTTAGCTGCCGGCCTTATTTCCTTCAGTTTTTAATGTTTCTATTGTAACATCACCACCAATATCTCGCTACCGTGTATTAATTTTTGTAATCGTTTCTATAATTTTGTTGTACTATATAATACCAGTGAAAATCATAAATAGGGCCTAATATTTAAGAAAATATTTTGAGTACTTCGAAAATGTCTCGTTGCTACACTGTCTGTGATGGCAGTACTGTGAATAATGACTTGGAGTATCTAACCTTCTTGTTTCTTCATGTAGGCTGACTTGTCTTGAAAGACAACTTTTCAGTATAAGTAGCTCAGGTTCTATACAGGCCAGATGGCCACATTTCGTCAAATGAACAGTGTCAAAAGTTCAAAGCACTGAAGCAAACTCATTGCACTGATCTTGACCATTGACGTATCTCCTTTTACGTCGGTTCTTTTGCGCCAATCTGTTTTACGAGGACGTAGCCATGAGTTGTGCTAAAACGAGTGAACTGATCAAAATGTAGTCTAGGGAAGGGCAATTTTTGTGGTGTCCCCTGTGATGCAGCTTTTCGTCAAAATTTTTTTGGATTATTTGTTGTTGTTGTCGTTGTTGTTCTTTATCTGCTTACATACTTACGATTTTTTTTAGTTTTATCGTTGTATTGTTAGATGTCTTGAATTGTGACACATTAGTATTTTACTAACATTTGTGTAACAATTGTAACAATGTTGTATATTCCACCAGCATTTTTTAATGTTTTTTATTATAATATCACATCGCTACTATGTAGTAATCTTTGTAACCATCACTATAGTTTTGTTATATTTTCGTAATATGCAGTTTTGTGGTTCGACTATGAAAGATTTTATTTTCTAAATAAATTTCTAATCTGAATGACCACATTGGATGACGGATACAAGTACATGAAGAAAAAACATTATAGTGACTAAAGAACTATGTTCTTGGCTGCCACCTTGGTTGGATGCATAGGAAGAGATCTCACTGTTTACAGAAAGATGGCATCCAAGAGTTACTGTTATGGTGATAGGGTGTTGGTGTGGTTATCTATCTGGAGCGAGGTGCGGATTGTTTGTATGTGGTGCAGCTGATGCCACTGCCTCCCAAAACCCCATCATCTCTTGCGTCATTTAAATCCAGATGGGTTTTACCTTTCTAGTGCCGGCTTGCCCAGGTTGTCCTGGAAAAGAGGCCGTTTAATGGGTGTAGTAGTAGTAGTTACTGTAATAGTTTGTATTTAATAATACTGCGTTCGTCATTCAATTTAATCACAGATACTGAACAAATTCGAGGCTTTACTGTGATATGTTTGTCTCTTACGGCTAGCCACTTTTTTCGTTGTATACTTTGCTAAATGTTATCATATACGTTATTTTCCACGTTAATTCTTGGCTCAGTTTCAGCGACTATGTCATCTTCTATGGGGATTATAATGTGGTATGATGCATTCGAGACATACAGGGAGTTTATGTTTGTAGCTTGAAATTGCCAGAAATGGCTTGCATTTGCTAGCTGGATTGACCACCTCAGAGGTTCAGACTGCACCGATCTACGGGGTTGACCAAAAAGTGTACATTGTTCAATGTAGGTATACTGTGTCAAGGTAGAATGAAACGGATATCACCAGAATGATCAGAGAGTTCAAGAGAATGAAGATTGTTACGATTCTTATATACCTGTTAAATATTCTTTGCAAATTACCTCCGTCTTATTATACCCAATAAAGGTTATTTCCGATTTGATTGATAAATTTGTTTTAGTCCATATTATGCTTTTTGCTATAAGTCTGTAAAATATCAAATATTGGGCGAATTTCGTCATGCTTTCGTTTCTGCTAGAAATGATTTGTGCATAAACCTATTGAAACAATTCTCGATGCATTTCAACTATAAACAGTTTTTGGTCCACCCTGTACACTGGAATTTAAGGAAATATCAGGAGAACGTCGCGATTGAGTCTCATCGCCGATCGTTATTGTTGCGGAACGCCTAATCACCTCGGCCGTTTCGACGTGTCAAGCAAACTACTGAAGCACTCGCGCGAAACGACAATGATTGCTTAACAATGTTGTCTCGTCGGACGCGTGATGTACGACTGCGTCTTTTAACGTGAGTGGCCCATCGTGCCCGCCCACGTTGCAACTTCAGAGTTCATTAGGAGGGATCCTATTACCACTGGGTGAAAGAGGATCGATCGTGTGGTCTTTGCCCCATGTCTCTGTAGAGAGAGAAAAAAAATTATTCACCACAAACCAAATAATCAATGTGACAGTCAAAATAAACTTATGTGGCAGGCTGCCAGGGAGGAAATTCCCATCTAACTGGCCGCCCATGCTAATACAAATGTATATTGTTCTATATATAATACAACGAAATCAAACAATCAAACCAAATCAATCTAACATTTTGGAGCTAATTTAGAAAAATACAAAAACACCAAAAGGTAGACAAATACGAACCTTAGCAGCTGATCCCCCAGAAATATAAACAAACAATCAGCAAGGTAAGGTAAGCTTATACAATACCATACGAACGAAGATTCGTATGGTATATGCTTCCAGTAGCGTTGCACCGTTTGGAAAAGGGACTTTCGGCTAAGATCAGGACGTAGGCCTATTGAACATCCTTTTCATTTCACCAAGACAACGTTCTGTCCTGTGTCAGACATTTCTTCAGCTGTTCACGTAACGTGCTTACATTAGAATTAGATTATTATTTACATATGTCTGCATTTTGTTTCTGGAATATTTGTTCGAAAATAATGAGTTTATTATGTCAAATTCTGAAATAATTTTCTTTCTTTGTGCCATATGTATCAGAATGTCTACCCCAGACATAGAGACGTTGTAGCGCTACAAATTAGGCCGAGAGTTTTAGTGCACTCTGTATTGCTTTTTTATTTAGACCTGCTGATTGTCTCAAATACTGGTTGACTGAGTAAAGTGTCATAACCATGAAGGAAAGTTTTGTTGCATTTTACTGAAACGTATGTATATGTACAGCTTTGCATCTGCGTGTAGATTTTCTTTATTGTTAACGTTGACGACCACTGGCGTGATTGTGTGGGCGTGTGGGTGTTGAGTTGTCTGTAACACGTACCCTCCTTTTCTCACTTTCATCATAATTATGGTCGTCGCGTTTAGACCGACGCAGCGGGGAGGCGTGTGTGTGTGTGCGTGGGAGAATGCCAAGTCCAGTGAATGAACGTGTACAATGTACATGTGAAGTGGTCGGAGCTCTAAACTAGACTTCTGGCGACGACGTGAGTTGATTTAGTGACTCGTCTTCGCTGGTCGCAATTGTCATTGTGAGAAAGACGTCGGTTTGTGCTGAATGGAACCCAAGATTAGAGCTGCACGGAGTACTCGCAGCAGCAGATACCGCGGTATTCTCAGTAGTCATATTAGAAACGACCCGGTCTTGAGCAAGTTGCTGACCTACAACGTGTCATCAGCAACTCAGCCTCGCCGTGGGACGAAGGGGCGGGTCCTGGGTGTCCTAAGACACAGTCTCATCAGGCGTGGAATAGCAGTACAATGTACAACAGCACTGCTACGCAGATAATGCTGAACAGTTAGCGTCGGCAGTTGTGCAAAGGAAATTCAAAAGCTGCAAACAGAGATAGGCATAGGTTGGGTCCATCCATGGGTTGATTTGGCCGGTTGGGTTGGGTCGGGTTGGGTCGATTTTTTGGCAACTGTCGTGGGTTAGGTTAGGTTCAATGATACTGTGATGGGTTGGATCCAACGACCGATCAAGATGGGGACTACTTGCAAGACGTCGCATTTTATACCACGAACATTAAATCGATAAAAGTAATTTAACGAGAATTACTAAAGTTAAAAATATTTCATTTATTGTTTGTCGTGATAAGAATTTTAAAAACGTTGAAAGTGTGCCGTAATTTTAGGCTGGAAATTATCAAAAAGCAGCATATCACGTATTAGGCCTATGCAACACCAGAATTAAATAGCGATGCTTTAATCTGCTTGGCTGTTAAGTGTGCGTGGGTTAGGTGGGTCCATATGGCCCTTGCGAACTTGCGCTATATAAATGCCCTTAATAATAATAATAATAATGTGCTGGTACGATGGCTTGGGTTGGGTTGGTTTGGGTCTGTAAGCTGGTGGTTCGGGCTGGTTTGGGTGACGAAAAAATGACCCGTGTCCATCTCTGACTGCAATACAAAGCTAAGTTCAGTGTTAGGATCGTGACAAACTGCGAAGTAGGACAGGACACCCTGGCTATACGGCAATGGTACGGGAAATGAGTTGTAGTGGGGCACTTAGCTCATTCAGTGTGAGTTAAGGCAACCTAAGGGGGGGGGGCTACTGTGGTACAGTGGATCGTGGATGGGCCTGTGTGTCCGAAGGTAGCACCGCAGGACCACTACCGGTTTAGCGTTGGCAAGTGGCAGTAGGTGGTTGAAGTATACCAATAACACCCCATTGCTGCTAATCGACTGTCATCTGGAGAGGACTCCACTGTGAAGACTGCAGTACTGTCAGTTGGGAGACTGTAAAGCCTTGTTCACATCTCATGAACTGAACTGGAGTTTCTGAACACGTACAGACCAGTGGGAACGTTCACAATGCACGCACTGGAGCTTGTTCCAGTGTGAACGGTGGCATTGGAATACACGTGCTCAGAACAATGCGACCTAGTTCGCTGTGTCCGTAGCCAATCGTCATGAAATAGGTCGATCTGACGGGACGCTAGATTTTGCACATGACCTACTTCAACGCCTTCGGCTACTTGATGTAACTTGGTCGACTAGTTCAGTTTATTTCGTGCGATGGGAACGAGGCGTAATAGATCGCTGCTGGACGTTGGGTGACAGGACAGCGTGAAAGCAAGAGCGTCGCGCAGCGCCAATAGCGAGGTGAATGAACGAGTATGTCTGACAGCTGCCATCCGCACTATGACGACTTTATACAGACGTACGTACAGACTACCTCGTAGTCGCGTGACATGGCGACACACACACGGGGACTGCATGCCGCCAAGACAAACGTCTTCGGGTTTCCGTCAACTTACGTCATAATTACACAGTCACTGCAGTCCAGGGCACTGACTTATCGGCCGCAGTTTGTCCCACGCTCGCCTGACGATGTGGATGTGTAATTACGCCGGAACAACATTACTGTCGGCGTCACGTGATGGAATATGACACGCACATGTGCTGCAAATTCACACGCACGCCAGTAATCGTCATAAGTGAGTCTGGTGGAGGATAAGAAGAGTCTGGATTAGAAGACATTTACGCCGTATCGCATGCATAGCTAAGATACGGGACTGCTGCTACTGGCGGAGTAGCGTCATCTGTGTGTTGGTCATGACACTGAGCCCTGCGAAAACGGCGGAACCAATCGAGATGCCGTTTATGGGGCAGACTCGCGTGGGCCCAGTGGATCATGTATAAAGCCTATTATGCGGGGATGCACGTTGCTGCCACCTGACGAATACGAAGGATCAATCTGTACGGCGGCGCGATGCTGGCTGTCGCTACCATTACTGCATCAACTTGTTTAAGCTTAATACCTTAGTGCGTAGTGGTCGAAATGATTCACTGAATATACAGCGAATACGTGTAGTTGTTGCTGCATAGATCTAATGTCGCGAAAGCTAAACGACGCAATACTTAGGCCTAAGTCAATGTTAGTAGTCAACAGCTGTGGCTATTCAAAACGAGTGTGAGTGCCATATGGCGGTGCATATTTTACGTCACGTCTTCTCGACTGCCATAAACAATCTTCAGTGTGCATGTTTGCTTGATACATGCATATTGCGCCGTTGTGTGAATTGCCTGCGTCGACATCTGCTAAGTAATCTTCTACAAACACGCGGCCGGGCTTCACCGCAGCGCCAATATTTAGGCAATTGTCTGTCCACAATCCTCACACTGGTAGACTGACTATATAGTTGACTGAAGCGTGACGGTCAGAGGGTGCTGTGCGTGATTGCATATACCTGTCCACTCATCCAATCAAACACAGGTGCTCAGAAAGACAGTTTTCGAGATCGGAGAGCGGAGTGGCATCAACTAGTCAACAAGGCAGTCATAGACCGCAGACTCCGCCCCCGGTGTTGCCACTTGTGTAGTTACCTGCGGCCCAGTAGGCCCATAGGTAACATGCACAACAAAAAGCTCAGCTATCGCCGAGGGACCGCGCGATGCGTTGTCAGTTGAAATCTTGCCAATTGCGACGCAACAGTGCAGAAAATAATTGTACGACAAGTCCTGAACAAATCGAAGTTATGGAGTTGGAGGGTTAAGATGGGCCGATGTGTAATAAACATATGCACTCAACCGTGACGCATTCGAGTCGCTTTCATTGTTTTATAGGTGTCATAAACAAACCGACGACGGTCGAGTTGTGTATATCACCTGTATACCGACGACTTGCTGTGGCGAAATTTTCTAAGTCCACAATGTAGAAATTGCTCACATGACCCTGTCCACGCCCACTTAAGGAACATTTACTCAACACAAGAC
>Ga0126330_10000249_pt1 | contig 11787 bp, 10 predicted proteins | sample InaspJWI91metaG_FD_97004 | JGI IMG/M metagenome (GOLD analysis project Ga0126330, IMG submission 97004) | Marine gutless worms symbiont microbial communities from Oahu, Hawaii - Inanidrilus sp. 2 OAHU.JWI-91 metaG | ecosystem: Host-associated > Annelida > Digestive system > Unclassified...
GTGGTACGCACGATCAAAAAGTACACTCTTGAGTCGTTTTCTGAATGTACTGGTGTCGGTAATGTGGTGGAGGTCGGAAGGAAGAGTGTTCCAGGCGGCTGGACCACAGTAGGAGAAACCTCGCCATCTAGAAGTCGACGGTAATCGGCAGGAGAACAACTGCGAGGCTCCACCCGAGCACGCACGCATAGACGGGCAGACAACTCGAAACACAACGCCTCCGGTCCACCTACTGGACGGGCGGACGCATAAAAATAAATTGTGAAAAGTTGACGGGACACCTGCCGATGTGCCCCGAAGCTGGCGACGCCAGTGGACGCCAGGATGCCGAAGTGTACAATGACCGAGAGAAGTCGGTCGAGCGCTGTCGCCGCGGGCCGTCTCTACAGACCGGCACGGGATCGATAGAACTTCAGCGTCCTAGCTCGCGTCTCAAGTTCTCAACCGACCGACCTCTCAACGCAACGATCAATAACCGGGCCAGCGAACAGCGCCGCCAGCACACCTGCGGCCCCACGTCCAATATACCGATAATTCCCAATTCACACAGTGCACATTTATACGGCGCCGCATTATCGTTAAGCACCCATAATGCGCTCGATACACTAGTACGCGGGCGAACAAGTACGTTTTGCTCGGACGCCTAAAACAGTCCGTGCTGCTCGCTGGAACTTGGATCCCGGATACGGGAGAAGTTCCGGGCCATCGCCATCGGGCCAGCAACTGAGAAAGCCCGACGGCCATCATCACGCGAAAACAAAGCCCGGCCCGACGCGACGAACGATCTGAGCTATTTGTCACGCAGGGAATTATACCCTGCTGGCTACACAATGGGAATGTGGATCCATGGCCGGGTCGGCACGCGCCGGGGTGCATGGTCCAGCGGTCAGGTCTATCCATCGGCGACAGTCTCGAGTCGTCCAGTCCAATTCACACCCACAAAAATGTTTTGTCGAGTCGGGTCGCGCATACTGAACACGACACAAAGGCACGTTTCTGTGTGGAGTATGTACAGTAGAGTTGCCGAGGGAAAACACGATGTCAACGACCTCCATAGCATATATGGTCCACATATTAATACTATCACGCCGGTCACAACAATCAGAGATGCTGACATGACATTAGAAGAGCTAGGAAGCAACAAAGACGACGGCGGTGGCAGCGGCGACGCAAGACGATAATGCAATGTCACTCAACATGGATGAAACGCTCGTGTTATTAACAGCCAGTCACGCAGTGCCAAGACGACATCTCACGTGACCGTTTTTATCAGGCGTGAGCGCATTTTCTGCTAGGCCTGTATAGAGCAAGACACTCTGTTATTAATGTGCTATGATCATTCAATGTCCGTCACTCGCTGGGTGTGACAAGTATCCGCTGTCGCAGATGGACCCGCGCGACGCGCTGCCTCACGCACATCGAGCTATCGTGCTGTACAGAGTTGGATGCTCGGTGTGATGAACTGTTGGACGAATCCAGCTGGTTTTTGACTTGGAAGATTTCTTTTCCTGCAGTGTCTTATATGGAAATTTGGTTATCTCCGAAAATCACGGTACTTTCCTCTGGATCTCTATCCCGAAACTCCGGACTTCGAAAATTTTGCGATGGCCATCTTTCCATGGCACGTCAGTCATTGCAACATGTGGTCAGCTCAGCTCGACCAAGACGGACGCTCCTAGTGTGATGTCAATGTCAATAGTAGTCATTACATAGCGCATAATCGCAATAACGCGCTGGCTGTGTACGCTAGTAAAACCAGAAAAGAAGTTATCAGCGAAAACTGTCAAAGGAACGAGAATGGTGACTTGATAGGGGAGATCAACGTTAGCATTAATGTTACTTTTACTATACATTAAATACAATCAACTCAAGGTGAACTCCAGGCTGTTGTTACCTTCACATTTCATACAAACTCCGCCTGTGCCCCAGATGTAGTCACGACCTACACAATACAGCACACGACCACAAATATACATACACACGCCCACTCAAAAGTGCGCCTTATCACGGGGATCTGGATTCCAATCTAATACAAGGTTCCTTTGTTGACCTTCAGTGCTTTGACACTGTTGGTTGGGCGTCAGGAAGAGCACCGGCCTGTACAAATTGAGTGATGAGGTGTTGGTGTGGTTATCTGTCTGGAGCGAGGTGCAGTTCTGCATATGGTCCAGCTGATGCCGCTGCATCACAAAACCTTATCATCTCGTTTCACTTAAATCCGGACCGGTTTTACCTTTCTGTTACTGGCTTATCCAGGTTGTCCTGGAAAAAAGGCCGTTAAACGAGAGTAGTAGTAGTAGTAGTAGTAGTAATACAAGGTTCCTTGGGCACACACGAGTCTGCCCCCTCAATGGCATCTCGATCATTCAGCCATTTTCGCACAGCCCATTCGTGTGACCAACACACAGACCATGCTACGCTGCCACATCTGTAACAATAGGCAGCGTCTGCGCATAGCGACAAGAAGAAACAAATCTGTGTTCAGCTTCCTACGTATGCTGACAACGTGGCACTAACCGCATTCGCCCGCCACGCTGCTGTGCGCCGTGCAGAAATCGATCGATATCTCCTGCCGACCGGGCCCACAGCAGCAAACCTGCAGCAGCGGGTTTGCTGCTGTGGGCCCATGCTGGGACAGACAGTCGGACAGACAAAGGTACGGACAGACAGACGAACGGACGCCCGACAGACGCATAAACCACCATGCGGGCAGTGCCAATTAGCACAGAAGATCACAGTCCTTGAAAGCAGTCCTGACCGCGGAATTGCAGATGCTTGGAGGATTTGTGAAGATGGGTTTAAAGGTGCGGCAGGAGTGAAAGAGTGAGGAAGGGAGCGATGGCGTGACTGCCGCAATATATCAGAGATGCAGATTTTTGGGTGACTTCGCTTAAACTCTTAAGTTCATTTAAAGCTAATTTCTAATTTCGGTCTAAAACCTAAATACGCAAAAGTAAAGTTACAACGCAGTTAGTTATAAACCAAAGTCTGTAAATGGAAGTTAATCCAAGCATTCGTTTAAAACCGGACTTGGGGTCCGGGTTAAGCGTCGGTTTAGAACTTTAGTTTGAAAGATAAATAAGCAAACAGACAAAGTCGCTGATTGTGTGTACAGTCAACTCACAGAGAATGCAGAGTCGCGGCCTGACAATGTAGAACGTGCTGACACTTGCATGCGAGCCTGAGCGGTCTTCTTCCGACACGTCCGCTGTGGTCGTCGTCGTCTCCGCGGCCGCCAATGAAACTGCAACCAAACCAATCAACAACCTTCCAACATCAAGCCAATCAACCTGGTAGTGCATCACAGAACTGAGCAACTGGAATGAATAATTGTTCTACTCCGTTTGGACGAACTGAAAGTTATACTGGATGATCACGCATTGCAGTACAGCTCTAACGCATGATCAGATCACTGGTGAATAACCGTTAAGAACTTAAGGTTTGTTCACAGCACATGAACTGAACTGAACTGAACTGACCTAAACATGTCGACCCAGTTACATCAAGCCTTAGTTGGTCGTGTACACAGTCCACCGCGTCAGCGTCACGACCTGCTTCATACTATTGATTTGATTTGCTACAGACACCGCGGCAAACTAGGTCGCCCAGTTCTGAACACGTGTATTTCAACGGGACTACAGTGTTCACAATGGAGTTAGAGTTGAACTCCAGTTCGTAAACGTAAACTGCCGTTTACTTCAGTTCATGTGCCGTGAACGAGGATTAATGAATAACTGTGACAATTTAGTAGCAAAGGCCGCAACATTAGAACTGTTTTTACCGACCACTCTGTGGTCGAGGTAGAGTATTCGGTCGGCTGTGTGTGTGTCTGTCTGTCTGCATGTGCGAAGGACAATAACTTCTGAACGAACTGGCCTCTGTCAATCAATGCCTGCGACGACGTGAAATGAGCGCGTAATGAGGCAACATGTAGCCGGCACAATGACGTCGACGACGCCAAGCCAGGGCTGTGCTATCGACTGAGCTGTACAATCAAATCAGTGCGGCCACGTGCGTGTTTATAGATACATCATGACATAATAGCACGTGCGTATGCATGGCTGTCACGCCGACGACAGCGTGGTTCGGGCGGTCACGCCAGCCAACTCGTCCTAGATAACAGACGTCGTCATCAGGCTGCATCGCATGCACGGCGTAGATGCCGCCTACTGTACAGAGTGGCGACGTGCGTCTGTGTGTATGTCGGTCACGACCGTGAGCCATGCAAAACCGGCTGAACTGATCGAGATGCCGTTTGGGGAAGGGAGTAGTCTCGTGTGGGCACAAGGAACCAGCCACGAGAAGGGGCACTTTTTGGGAGGGGGACGGGTGCCGATCTACTGCCAACTGAAAATTGTGGGCAGATTCGGTGGTGGATGAGGACGAAAGTAAGGAAACAGTCGAAAGGTTTGTGCGGCGGCGGCGGTGGCGATGCGGCGTCTCGTGACATCACTGTAGCAACTTGATACATAGCACTACACGCAACTGCACACATATACCCTAGAGTAACGTTCGTAGGCAAAGGTGGACAGAGTCATTCCGGAGCTAACTTCATCTAGCGTCTCGGTGATCCATGGGTGTAAATACCCACAATTTGGAGTGGGGATACGCTAATGCGCATTGCCGCCCTCCCCCCACATGTTGTCATGTTTCAAAATATCAAACACTGTATTACAATGCAGTAAACTGTACCGTCTGCGCTAGCTGTGACGGCGATAAGTAAAAGCTCGACCCAAAACTACACACAGTATACACTGTGCGTCAAAAAACAAGACACTATACTCCTGTCCCCGTAACTTCGCCAAATGTTAATCGATTTTCAAAATTCTTTCATCGCTAGACTCAGTAGGAAATTTGTAACAAAGTCATATGTAAATACCCCACCACACCCTAAACGTGTCGCTACACTACCTTGTGAAACATCTATGTTCAAAAAATCGCAATGCTTAAGGAGTAAGTATAGCAAACTGTTATGCAAGACATAGCCACTCAAACACTGTTTTAAAATAAATGTTTGCAGAAATAAGCGTTATTTACTTCACTAGCAAAAAGATGTTTACATCAGCCACATAAAAAATACCATGATCGACTGTACACGACTGCCGCAACAAAGAAAAGATGTTGCAGCATGATCAGCATTTGGTCAGCCACTGATGGCGTCAGTCTGTCAGTCAGTAAGTCAAAACTGGTGTACAGCAGTTTATAATTTATTAATAATAAACTCAATTAATCTGCCTATTAATATAACAACGATTAGTAAAAAAGTTTATGTCCGTCTTACACAAGTTATTCAACTTATCTGGCGAGATCTGCATCTTTGGGGACAAAAGTGCAAGGCAAATGGGGCATATGACACAGTCAACCTTTTACCTATAACTTTGCCAAACGTTCACCAATTTAAAAAAAAATCTTTCACCAGCAGATTGAGTGATAAATGGGTAGTAAAGTAACTCATCATACACTAAATGCTTGGCTATACCACCTTGTGATTTATCATTAATTACAATATGTATTTCAGACTGACGCCAGTTTTCTGACATTCATATTTCACAAAGTAGTCTAGCCACATGTTTAAAGAGTGGTGGAATATTTAAACATGAGTTTGTTGCAAATTTACTACCGAGGCCGCTAGTGAAAAAATTATGAAAATCGGCTAATATTTGGTGAAGCTATGGACAACAGTTTGGTGTCGTTTTTTTGACTCACGGTATATATACCATGGAATTAACTGTGGGTGCGTGTCTCGAACACGGGCACGGTCATAAAACACCGGTCAGAATTCACCAAAACAAGTCATTACAAGCAAGAAATTCGTATTTTTCTGCGAAATATCCCAATCACCCTTCACCCTAATCAAGCGATCTGGGTCACCCCCCCGTCCAGAATTCCACCCAGGTTTACTTTACGCTACTGCGGTGAACGCTGGTTGGCGGCGTTCAATGGCTTGCTTACTGCAAGCAGCGCGCTAATTCACAACCATGCAAACAGCAGCACATGCGGCGGCGACCACAACGGGCGGCATATACAGTACGACCAGCGGCAACAACAGACCGACGAGGCACGCGACAACGTGACCAACATCACCTAACCCACGTGTACTGAGAAGGCGCACTAACAAAGATACCAACACACGCCTGCTAATAACCACCGTACTGCAACAACAAGCGACCGCCAACAATATGCCGCAGAAGAATTGTATGATGTATGTGCAGCACCAAATCTTGCATGTAGTCTCTCCGCTGCATCCACTGTCACGTGTCGTCTCACGCTCCTCGTAGATTTTCTGCCACTAACTTCCATTAGCCATTCCACTTTTAAGTAGTACAATTCACAAAAACGCTTCCTCGCTGCTGTAACTGGCAAGCCGTATTCTAAAATGCGTTCGCATGAAGATCAGTGATTCCACAAAGTACTTGCTGGGCGATATGTGAGCAAGAACGGCCAATCAACGTAGCAAAGCAAGCCACTGAACGACGAGGTATAGAGGCTCAAACACGGAGACTATGCTCACCCACTTGGCGTGCACCGGCGCTGCACGACGTCACGGCAACTAGGCAGGCAGCAGCGGCGGCGCCGCCGAAACTGAACCGCACCGAACTGCGAATTCGGTCGGCGGACTATCAATCAGCCACGCCAGTACAGCACGACCGACCGACAAGAACAAGGCGTCACTCGGAACTGGAAACTGCAATCTCACGATAAGAAAACAGGCTGCAGTGGGCGAACACTTCCACTAACTCGGCTCTCCGCTTTCTCCCGATAAAGTGGACAATACTTCATCATCTGGACAAGCATCATGCTGCATCTGTCAACTGCTGAGTAATAACTAAGGACAGTGACGTGGGACTCAATGCAGTCAACTCGTCTTTCTTCAGCGAAATGCTATTCATCATGTGTTGAGCGCTGGGACGCTACTGTGGGAGAAGCAGACAAGTTGCTGCAGTAATGACAGCGAAAGGACGCATCGCTGCTGCCATCTGCAGAGCAACAGTACTTCGGTTCACGCCGGATATTCCCTACACTTCACTACGGGCCGGTCCGCCGGGAGATGTCCCACAATATTGCCCCTTTCCGTGGGGGGATTCGGGTCCATCTAACTCATGGTTCCTTGGGCCCACTCGAGTCCACACCCCAAAAGGCATCTCCACTGGTTCAGTCGCTTTAGCACAGCCAAGTAGTCCTATATACTAGTATATATGCTAGTATATAGGACTACTTGGCACAGCTCACGGTTGTGACAAACAGACACACAGACCACGCTACATCTGTAACAACGGGCCGCGCATCTATGCACCGAGTGCATGCGATGCGGTATAACAACCACATTAAACTACTAACTGCAGCACTCGCCACAACTTTCGTAGGCGAAAAGAGTACTGAAGAAATGCGGTCACACCGCTATACAGTACAATTATACGCATCTGGTCCTCATTTAATCTTCCACGATCAGGTTTCCCAATATCGGCCGGTCGCTCCCTCCCCCCAAGTATCTGGGTTAATTCATACCAACTGCGGGGGGACAAAGGGTACATGTCGATTGTAACCATTACCCAGAGGAAACGAAACTGGCAGAAACAGATCGAGAATTCGGGCGACTACCAACCACGCTACTCGAAGCCACTGAGTTCAACACGCCGCCTGTATGTATAGTATGTCGGTCAGCAGCCAATGTGGTCACGTGGCGTGGCGTACTCCAATCGAGAGAGATTCGGGACTGCAGCTTGACTGAGAAACTAACGGGGACACCCGCCCGCCCGACTGCGTGGTCCAGATAACTTTCAAGTGTCGGCGCAGCGTGTATGACAAGCTAGTCATAGACCGCAGACTCCGCCCCCCCCCCCGTTGATGCCACCTGCGAAGTTACTTTAAGCGCCCGAAAAGCAGTCCCGTGCGTCCGTTAGCCTGCAACTAGTATTACTGTGCACAGTTTACAGACAAGCCCAGGGCCGCGTGTACACTGTACACTGCGCTTCAGTTGGTCGGCGACGAGGAGCAATCTTGGCTTATGAGCAAATATGACGTCATCCATAAAACCGGAAGTACATAACGTATCAGTACGCCGCTAGAGCAGGACCGAGCCACGACCATAGGTAACATGCAGAAAAAAATTTGGTGAAGATCGGACGTGCAGTTGAGAAGATATGATCACGGACAGACAAACACAGACACACTCACCACAATACTCCGCTCCCCTATTGGGGGCGGAGTGAAAATAGACCAGCAGCGCACGGCCAGTGATAGCCGAAATATCAGTCATCTGGGCCATACATCAGTACCACCACTTTCGGCTTGCGAGTAAACGGGCCTACTTTTACAGTTACTTCAAGTAAGGTTATGTATGCAGCAATGCAGCATTTTTTTCAGACCAGATGCCATCGATTCTGCGAGATAACAGAACAATGTCAAGCACTGAATGAATCACGGAATCAATCAATCAACGACGCGAGAGAATCGACTGGCCAAGATATAAGAAACTACTGTTGCTGCTGAATTTAATAATGACTTAATTTTGTCTACCGATCATAAAAGGTACTTCAGACTGACGCCATGTTCTACAAGACGTGTGCTGTAGAATTGTGGAGCCGATGTCCACAGCGAATACAAGTTACATAACTCATGACTAGAAAGGCGCTCGCTAGAGTATATACTCCACCACCATGCTGCACTGTCATCACAGGTCAGCACAGCAGTGGACACAACATCGGCCTAGGTCTTCCTTACCCAGCGCACTTCTGCCACTACCATTTTTGCCACTTCGTCATGCAAGCACGAATTTTTGAATGAGTATACTGACAGGCGTATGGCCTGGCGGCCTAATGGTTAGAGCGTTGGACTTGGACTCAAAAGGTCGCGGGTTCGACTATCGGCCGTTCCGCTTTCAGGTAGCAACCTTGGGCAACCTGTTCACACACATGAGCCTCTCTCTGTCACCAAGCAGTATAATTTGGTACTGGTCAAGGGGCGGTGATGCCCTACGGCTGGGAAGGTAACCGTAGGTCTGGCGTTGCACTGGCCATGCATCACAGACTTCAGTGGTTTATCCACTTAGGGCTCACGGCCTCAGGAAGGGAGATGAGCACCCCGCCTACACTCTTTATGGGGTATGGCACTCCTTTACTACTGGCAGGCTTAACCAACACGCCAAATATCTACGAGGGGTACTTGTAAAAACTTAGTTCAAAAGTCAACTACTCGATTGCACTAGGGTTGGTAATAACTGCTCACACACAACAGTTCCAATAACTTTCTTTCTGAACTCAGATGACTGGAAGCTGAGCTCTGGACAATGCTAGACCACACAATGCACCCAGTAGCGATGTGGAGAAACCAGGCCAACTGCGCTGCACTGCACGACGGAGACGCCGTCGCCGATGTTTTTATGCGCGGACGCCATTAACAAAGTCACAGCCGAGACATTTATCATTCAGTTCAGCTGGCTCTGGAAACTATCTCGGCCCGGGCGCGACTGACTGAGTGATAACAGGCCGGCGATGTGACGATAAGCCGGTTAGCGGCACACTGGCACACGCACCAGTCTGCACGCAAGGTCCAATTAAAAACGCTCAGGTGGCAACAGCGGGTCTCACTCGAAGCGCAAATTTTAAGTTTTAACCCATGAACTGTGGCCAGTGTATAAAAAAAACTTCAGGGACAAGATTAGGCTGCAACCCCCGCTCACGAAGAGAATAAATCTCGACGATATTCGCGCCGTTTCCCGGCTTCCGCAAAGCGGCGCATTTGTGGACCGACTGAGGGCCGCTCATCAGCATTCAAGATCGAACGTGACAGACGTGCAACGACACAATCAGACCGTGGACCCCGGCATTCCAGCATGCTAGAATGCCGGGGCCCATGGTCAGACGCACGTTCAGAGGCGATTCACAGAAACAACTGACGGCAGAATGCCAGCCAGCGTAGGGCACAACATGCCGCGCCGCGCCACGCAGAAACGCTGACGGACAATAGACATGCAGCCTCGCAATCGCTCTGTATCAGGCCTGGACATGAAGTGGTGTGGTCAAATGCCCCTCCTCAGACACGGCGGGCGCACAATTTCCAGTTAACACACTGATTCCTTTAAAATGTTTCCGGAACTTGGAGTATTAGCTGTTATACCTGTGTAATGACACTCAGGGATGTGCACGAGACCTTTTCGGCCGAGACGTTGGGAACTGTGTCCGAGACGAGACGTTACAAGTTGCCGAGATGTTTGGTGAAAAGCAGTAAGCAGTCCCCACAAGTAGCAGCCTACAGAGATAACTGAAGTGTTATCAGGGCTAATAAAGTCGCATTTATAATATGGGCTTTCTATGGTCTGGTTAATGCTGTGGTGTATGTGATACTGGTTTCTGTTGTGTACTAGTATGTTGTTGGTGCCGCACTGCCGCTGCTGGCTCAGATCTGGACTGACTTCGTTTCAACAGTCTGTCACTTGCCCAGTACCAGTTAATCTTCTACCTAATTGTGACTTGAAATAAGACAGGGAAATAAACTAGCATTATGCGGGTGATCACTGTCTTTGTACTTCCTACAGACTTCATTCCTTTCTAACAAAATTTCATGTTCTGCCTGACATTCTTTATATGTGACTTGAAATAAGACAGAAAAATAAACCAGTCTGTTTCACTTTTCAAGTAACATTCTGCAAAAATTATCAAGGATTTGCCAGAGTCAGAGGAGAGGAGAATACTGTCTAAAGTGTGAAGAATGGATGTTTCGGTGGAATGGTGGCGGCGGTATGCTGACTGGTACTGGTTTAAGCTCGGTGACGATGTGATGTGGGACTGGATGCGTGCAAGAAATAGCCGTTCTAGAATCTTTGAAATGAAGTCCAGATTGGAAATGGGTCTGTAACTGGATGGAGCATGTTTATCCAGAGAAGATTTCTTAAGAAGAGGAACAACTGAAGCATGTTTGAAGCATTATAGTGATTATGTTCTTCTTAGCTGCCACCTCGGTTGGATGAACTGGTGGTGAATGCAAGTCCGCTAACTTACCTTCGTGGTAAGTAAGTAAACTAAATAAATAGTAAGTACATCTACCGCTATCAAATAAGCACGAATTAGTTACGGACTAAGGCAAATTGGGCTGTATGGGACGACGACGACTATACTGCGCCACACTGCGCCCACAAAACGTCTCGACCAAGGACATGAGAGAGCCCGAGACCGACACAAGACGTTGTTAGTTCTCGAGACTGTCTCAAGACCCCTCCAGACAGAGACCACATCCCTGGTGACACTAGATATGGCACGCATTAGTTTAGTGGTTCTCAACCTTTCCCCCAGTCCCACTACCTGGGCTATTGCGCGGCGCTGATTGCGTGATCCTATAGGTTTATCCGTTTCGGCACAACACCCACATATGAAAGTCAGGCAGACACAACTATTACTGCCAGTATCATAGCGTCGCGCGGTAATTATTTTGTATAGCGTACGTTTTACATAATACGGTAACGCACAGCTAAATACGCGAGTACGACGTACGTTTGTCGTGCGCTTAAAAATAACGTATACAGAGTGTCTACAAATCCAGTCTAAACAATTTCCAGGATATATCCAGGATACATTTTTAAAAACTCCATAAGATTTTTACGTGACAAACCATACAATATCAAAATGTAGGCGAAGTTTGTAATAGAGCATTCCAATTCGGGCAAAAAAGTTTCGATTCGATTCGCCAATTTGATAAATTTGCCGCTTCTACACTGATATTCAAATAGTAATGATGGTGAGTTTGGTGAAGGGCCTGGCGGCGTCTCTTTACGCTGTGGTTCATTCTGTGCCA
>Ga0126330_10000252_pt1 | contig 11699 bp, 6 predicted proteins | sample InaspJWI91metaG_FD_97004 | JGI IMG/M metagenome (GOLD analysis project Ga0126330, IMG submission 97004) | Marine gutless worms symbiont microbial communities from Oahu, Hawaii - Inanidrilus sp. 2 OAHU.JWI-91 metaG | ecosystem: Host-associated > Annelida > Digestive system > Unclassified | place...
ATGGTACATTATCAGTCCGGTAGAAGTAAAGTTTACGATAGTTACATTGTTAAAGAAACTTAATAACTATGTTTATACATAGCCCTAATAGATACCCGGCGTTGCTGGTACTGTAGCTGCTGCTGGAGGTAGACGACATGTACGACACAGACTTGGTCATCGACGGAGGCAGGACGACTGATGCAGACGCTGCAGCCGCCGCCTGCGCCGCATCGTCGCTATCCTCGTCCGTCGGCATCACACACGGCGGAGCGGACGGCGGTCGCTACCGTTCTTCGCGGAGGCGTCCAGCGTCTGACGCGGCGGTCAGTGTCGATAACGTCCAGCTCGAGAGCATCGCTGATGTCGCAGCTCAGCTGCAGCAGCAACACAGCAACAGTCAACTCCCGGCCGGTCACGGGCGGTCTTGAAAAGACTTCAGGCTTGTTCACAGCACACGAACGCGACCGCAGTGTGAACAGCCCCATTGCAATACACATGCTGAGAACGTGTTGGCGGCATGGCGTAGTGGTTAGCGGAGTTCGTCGCATGAACGAAGTTAACACACGTCGGGCCGGCTTAGTACTGGGATGGGTGACCGTCTCCGGGCGGGTATACCATCTCGGTATGTAACAAGCCAACTATGTCAACTCAGCCTTGCATCCCTCCGGGGTCGCTTAATCGAGTACCAGCTTCGGCTGTGGTAAAGGCGGGAATGACATCTCTGTCGGGTGACAGATAATACTGTGTGATCGTATATGGCATGTGAGTTCCCGTAGCGGTGTGGCAGGTTAGACTGCGAACTGCTATATGCGTATACGTTACGTTACTTTACTTTAGTAATCGACACAGTTTAGACGCAGTGTCTGCAGCTAATCAATACCAAGTAGGTCGTGACGCTAACGCGCCTAACCAATCAACACTTGGAATAACATGGTCGACTTGTTCAGGTCATTTCAGCTCAATTCAGTTCATGTGATGTGAACAATGCTTCACAGCCAACGCTGCAATTCTACACAACATTATCGGTATGTATTAAAGTGGGCAAAAACAAAGAAATGGCAGTGAAAACATTACTTTAGCCAATAGTGGCAAATGGCAAGGAACACACGCATAGGATTTAACATAGGATAACACACTTTAACACAGGAAACTTTATAGAAGACAACTTTTACAAATTCTGCTCTGTATACGCTTTAGTTTAGTGCTCGTCGTCAAGCCAACCTCTTATTCATCCGCAATTCGACGCGTCAACACTCCGCCATCAACACTGTTTCTGCTTCTGAACTAAACGCCGACTCGCGTGGCAGTTCGTGTGCGAAAAAGCGACTCACAAAGTGTATTTATATTGGAGCGATGTCGTGCCTAACTACATAATAAACTAGAGCATCCGTAGGAGTGGTCATAATGACCATGTTCGTGGCGCCATTAGCTAGCGTTCCGGTTTCAATACATCACTATCGATCAAACAATTGCCGCCGCAGCTGCAGGGATGCTGCGGGATGCGCAGGCGTGGAGCACAGCACTGTGGCCTACATCCGATCGTGCAGAGATTAACTTATGCAACTGCAGGCTATTTACGGCCTGTAACAAAAGATACTGTTAGAATGAAAATCAATAAAAGAGCGAGGAAAAAAATATGCCAGAAACAAAACGTGGAAGCTTGAGCATGGAAACTGTTAGGCGATAATGCAAAAATGGCATCCTGTCGTAATAATGGCAAGTTGGCATCTACAAAGAAAGCATGTAACAGCAATAGCAGATGACACTTCTTAAGGCACAAAGGTCTGGGCTCATAAACAAAAGTTGACATGCGAAAGTAATTATGCTATAGTATAGCATATTTAACAAATGTCCAAAAAACTGTTGGGTCGTAGAAAGCACCGTTTTGCAAAAGGCCGAGAAATACTGTTGCAACACTGAAAAAGTTCAGCTGCAGCTGTTTTCCTCGTTGAACTGACAGGTACGACGCTGACTGCGGGTTAAACAATTAGCATAAGTCAAAGCGGAGTTGTCGCAACTGCTACATCATTGACTATAGCCGATTGTGCCGCTTCGAGCTGCAGATGCGTGTTGCTGTACACACGTACATTTCCTGCAGACAACCGCTTCGTCTGACATGGTTGTACACGTGACCCATAAATACAAAATGTAGATGAGCCTAGTGGAAAAATATATGAGTAACTGAGAAACATGCCGAGCGAGCTGTAAAATGCAGACAGTCGTCCTGTGGATGGACGCCGCCTACTTGGGCTTAAGAAAATTAGAATTATATGCACAAATTTGTGTACAGGGCGGCATAATAAACAGTTTTTTTTAACTCGCTACTACACGTCAAAATGGTGACACCCTAATCTTGTCCCACATACATAACCTCGTTAAAATATTAAGCATTTTTACTTCAGACTCAGCAGTATATTTTGTAATAATGTCATCAAAGATTCCGTCACACTTGACAGGTGTCCCTACACTACCTCGTAAAATATTTATCACCTTTTTGATTAATACAGGATGAAAGTGGTCCCACTTTTTTTGCGCCGCTCCATATTTCAGCGCCTGTGAAGTTACGACCTTACGGCGCTATACAAATACGTTTATTAATATTATTATTATTTCGGTGCACTTTGAGAGCTAGGTGATGTAGATAGGTTTTCACTTCAGGTCTGCTTTCCCCACGTTGCCAGATCTGGTTTTTATCACTTTCACTTTTACTCTTTCACTTTCGTTTCGTGGCATTGAACGTTGACCTACCACGGTGACCTACAAAACTGATTCAGATTGGATCCAAGTTCAACTACCGTGCCAAATATCTAGGTCAAAAATAATTTCGTTCGACAATTATTGCGCGAGCACATGAACACACACAGCCGACCGACAGCATTACCTGGACCACAACGTGGTTGATAATGGAAGTCGCTATTGTGTAGTCCTGGTGGAGCACACAATTGCTCCATGTTCTTCGTACTGACAATGCAACTGCGTGAATTCATCGCCGTTCGTCGACAGTTAATTAACAGGTACAGCCGTTCAATCAGCCGTTCTAACACCTGCTTGCGACGGCTCGGTGAAAAGCCGTCGATAGCACGACTACGTAATAGCATCGAGACTCGTTCACAGCACATGAACTGAACCGAAGTGATATGAACTGACCTGCAATAAGTCGACCCAGTTATACAAAGCGTTCGTTGGTCACGCGCGTCAGCGACACGACTACAATTCGTATTGACTGGCTGCAGGGAAACTAGGACGGTTAGTGCTCGGTCTGTTATCAAAACAGTTCGCGAATGGAGTTCAGTTCAGTTCGTGTACCGTGAACAAGCCTTTACGCACTGGGCAGCAGTCGGTCCGTGTGAACGTTTACGAGCTTCATTGCGGCTGCGGCCTCCTGGTTTACGACGGAGTTCAACATGGCTCATATTAAGCGCTGGCAATGTTAAACACTACAGCTGTTGCGGTACAGCGGCGGAACGGGAAGCTGGCGAGGTTGAACGAAACAAGTTGCTACAGAACTGGTAGTGATAGTCAGCATCGCCGCAACACGACGCCACTGCTGCATCTAGTTCGGCCCAGAGTCGTCCATGGGTCCCATTTTGTGCGACCCGACACAACTCAACTCATCAGCTGACTGACCCAACCCGACCCAACCCAATACTAACCGTCATTGGCTAACATCATCACTTTATTACTCTGTCTGATCAGTTTCTGGTACCTGTCAGATCGGCCATAAAATGAAATTTAACTGCCTGGTGCAACCAAATCTTATCCAACCGTGCTTTAAATGCATTAAAATAATCGTTTCAAATTTTTAGTACTTTTGCTGTAGTGGACCCAACCCAACCCACTGAAAAACTGAAAAATCTCGACCCAGCCTGACCCAACCCAACCCATGGGTCAACCCAACCCATGGACAACTCTGGTTCGGCCTACTGCGTCTGACGGGCGCGAAAACCCGACAAGGGTGTCGGGGTACATGTCTCCCTAACGTGCCCCTTCACATCGAAGATGAATGCCCACGTCTAATACATGGTTTCTTGGGCCCACGCCAGTCTGCCTCGAAACAATATCTCGATCAGCTCAGCCGTTTCTACAAGGGCCACAGTCGTGACTAACATACAGACAGACCGCACCACGCTGCCTGTAGCAGTAGGCCGCATATGCGATGCGGGCTAAAAAACACCGGATCGGTACAGTCAAAAGCGGGCCCAGGTACTTGAAAATGGGAACGCAGATCGCATGGTCTGGGCTGACTGATTTCCGAAAAGCTTAACAGTTTGTATGTCTGACAGCCAACGCTGTCTCCAATTCTGCACATATTGTTGGGTAAATTTTATGCCTTTAGTGTTTCGGGATTGTTATTTCGGCCACCGGTAAAGCATCCGGCCAGTAAAATGACTGACGAAGTGTTGACGTGTGGCTATCTGTTCGGAGCGAGGTGCAGATTGTTTGCATATGGTCCGGCCGACGCCACCGTCATCCCACAACCCTATTATCTCTAGCCACATGAAAATCCAGAATGGTTTTTACCCGCGCGACGCTATGCTAGAGCGGGTACTAGCTATGGCCCTGTGTCTGTATGTCTGTCTGTCACAAGTCGTTGTTCTATCAGTATGGACGGACGGATCGAGCTGGTTTCTGGCGCGAAGGCTTCTTTCGACAGTGTTATAAGGAAATTCAGGTATGTACAAAATAAGAGTACTTTCCTATTAAACTTTGTCCCAAACTCCGGACTTTTGCTTCGGCATATCATCTTAGCTACAGAAAGGTGACGCTCAGAGCGTGATAAATTCCACCGTCGTAGGTCAACTAAGTTGATAACACCTCCAAGCTCCGACAGTCGACCGCTGCAGTCTATCACATGTGATCGTCACGCTCTGTCTACAGCACGATACAGTCGCGCGGGTCAATTAGCGACAGCTGATACTTGTACCTTTCCGGTATCGGTTTACCCATGTTGTCCATGTAAAGAGGCCGTTAAACGGCTGTTTTTATGCTCAGGTGCCCAGACGACGGGGAGCACTCCGCTCGGTTTGCTTGTTGTTTGAATCTGCCACTGAACTGAATACAGCATGCACATCATGCATACAGACCTGGCTAGTGGACCCGTCGGCGCGCGACGATGACAGAACGCCGTCAGCACGCCAATAACTGACGAACGAAGCAATTCGCGAACAGTCGACAAGACGTGCGGTGCCGGCGCTCGACCTGGTCGTGTGAATGGTCGGTCAGTCGGCGGCCGGCGTGTTGCCTGCCTGCCTGCTTGCCCTCAGAGACTGATACACATGCCGCCGGCGCCGTCTGCCTGCGCGCGGCCTGCATACACGTCCGCCTCGCTTCCCGTCAATAATCAGCTTCGCCGCCGTCGCCGCTGCCGCGTCAAAGAGCCGCGCCGCCGCTGCTGCTGCTGCTGCTGCGCCTGCTGCTGCAACTGGCACAGCGTACGCGCTGAACTGTTTCCGACGCCGGAAAATGTCGCGACGATACGTCTAAATAGAGAGAAAATTGCCGGAAACCGGCGTCAGCCACGTCTCGATTATTGTACAGTTTTGTTTCTGGATTGTCTTCCCTCTTCGGCGTTTAGGTCGTATTGTCAGACTTTTATGCGTTATGCGAATGCTGTGTGATGTAATTCTTATTTTTATCTAATTTATTTTTTATATAATTCTTATCTGTAATTACATTACATTACAATTCTATTGTATTTTAATCTCTTGTATGTTTATTGTGTTGTATGAATGTTAAATGTACGGGCACTTTTCTGTCACTTGAAGGACAGTAAAAGTGAAAAGATAGGTTTTCAGACGTTTGATCAGATCGTCCACAAACCCAACGCTGCTTACATTACCTCTTGCACATCGAAGGAGACCAATTTCAGTCACTTATTCATCGTCATCATCGACTAAGATCTGCCGACAAACTGCTATGCATATTAAAGTTTGCAAGGACCACCAGGCAGCAGATTCAAAAGCTCTTCTATTTGTTATTATTAAAGCACTGTACAGTGTAAATGACCTTGCGTTGTGTGATTGTGTACTCCAGCCGTTTGGCTACTATAGCCTATATCAATAAATTGATAGACTGGTTGATGTATTGATTCTAAATGCCGATAGAGATGGCATGGTGCTGAGTGGTGTGACGTGCTGAGGCAGATAAGCTGCCGCTATGATTCGCTGCTAACGATATACAAATCCAGTGATGTGGTAATTTAGTCCGATAACACAACACATTCCAGGCGAGATTTTGGTTTTGGACTGTGGGGACACGACTGCATCAACATCCAAGTCGGAGTTTTTTTAAATGTCATGCCTTTGACATAGATCGGAAGGCCGGACTGTCGGCTGTGATTCCTCTGTCGTGCATACATCGCATCCATCAGATTTTACTCTGTGTACTGAAAGGCATTATGTAATGTCAACTCGCGCTCATTTCATCATTATCACTGAGCCGCATCGCCCGCACGTATAGCGTGGTCTGTGTGTTTGTATGTTGGTCACACGGACAAGCTGTACAAAACGACTGAACCGATCGCGATTTGTTTGGAAGCAGACTTACGCGGACGAAAGGAACTTTTTATTAGATGGAATCTAGATAAACCGGCGGAAACCGCCGGAAAGGGGCATACTGTGAAGTGAAGAAATTACGCACAGGTGGGTGTGCGGTAGCGATGCAGCTCTTTGCCAAATTACTTTGGACTTGTTCGAATTGTAACACCTTCAGTTTTTTTGACTCTGTTGGTTGGGCGGCAGGAAGGGCATTCGGCCTGTAAAAAAGTGAGTGGCGGGGTGCTGACGTGGTTATCTGTCTGGAACGAGGTGCAGACTTGCACATGGCCCAGCTGATGCCATTGCCACTCACTTGTTTCAGTAAAATCCAGATTGGTTTTATCTTTCTGGTACCGGCTTGTCCGAGTAGTCTCGGAATAAACGGCCGTTACAAGTGTGTATGTATGTTGTTCGAATTGTTAACGTTGATTTTTTTAGCTGGACCCCATCATCATCATCATCGTCATTGCTCTTTATTAAAAGTTGACACACAACTTTTGACAAGATATGAGTAAAAGCGAAAATACAATAATACAGTGAACAACAACTACGAAGATTAATACAACATACGAATGATAAAGTCACAGTCATTCAAGTCAGTACTCTGTCATGAATCCTCATCCTCAGATATGTCACGTTTCGCTGGACTTGAAATCAGATGATTCTGACTCCTCTGACTCGGACTGCGTGAACTCGGCCGTGCAAATCGTTCCTGTGCAATGCGCATTACGGCAGGAAGGATGGAAGGATGGGCCGGTGATTGGGCGGTGGTGATGTGCACGGTTGATACTGCGACTGGTGTCTGCTGCTGCTGCTGCTGCTGCTGGAGCATCGCCAGCGTGAGTGAACAGCTGCGGCGCGTGTGCGCGTCGTGGCCTTGTAATGTAGGCCGGCCACGTCCGATCGATCGCTGCTGCCATTCAGTGCTCCTCGCCAGCTCGCCAGCAGATCAACGAACGTATCCGTCATCCACAGCGCAATCTCTGCCATCAAACACCCGCCGTCTCGGCGCTATCGTTCGCAACTCTCGGTTTACGCAATCAGCGTCTGTCGTCGACACGCACCTACTATCTGTAGTTACTTCGCCTGCCCCAGGGGTATAGGAAGTATTGTAGTGAGCGTGCTTGTGTGTCTGTCTGTCCGCTCGCATATCTCAAAAACCACATGTCAAAACTTCACCTAGTTTTCTGCGCCTGCTTGTAGCCTGTGGCGATGGCTGGGTGCTTCGACGACGACACTGCAATATGCTACATACTTCCTGTTTTGTGGATGACGTCACGTTATCACGCAACAAACCCCGTAGCACGTAGGGCTCGCAGTATAAAATATTTTGACGTATTCGGCAGGGGCGCCACACTGATTTTGTCGTCGAATAGATTAACAACAAATTGCGCACCAAGGGCGAAATCTGCTGTCCACGATTGTCTTGTCTTGTATGACCGTATGTGTAAAACACGCCGCACCAGCGTGCGTTATATCGCTAATCCAACAACCCTCCGATAATTTACTGCTATCCACCGTGCTATGCTGCCACTTGACATCAGTTTCGCTTGCTGTTTATCTACAGCGGCAGCCGAACCAGACTTTTCACTGTATCCCCGCTCGCCTGCTACGAGCCAGCTGATATTTTCTCCAGTCCCGTACGGCAGCGCAGTATTGCGATGAGCGTGTCTGTCTGTCTGTCTGTCCGCCTGTTCGCATATCTCACGAACCACATGTCCAAACTTCGCCAAATTACCGCTGTCTGTTTCCTGTGACCGTGGCTCGGTCATTCTCCGCCGCCGGCGTCGGGCAGCGTTGCGTAGTTCCGGTTTTTGGATGACGTCATGTTTGCCCACGAACAGCCAGGCAAAGACGACGCAAGTAGGACGTCTATTCGAAGTGACTCAGCAGGGGGCAGCGCCGGACCGGGGCGGAGTCTGCTGTCTACGACTGGGCTGTAGCTTGCACTGCCGACGTGCTTAGCTGTGACTGAGGCAGAAATTCGCAGAGCGGGATGACGACCGACGTCAGCGGTCACGAGGGTAAGGGACAGAAAGAGTGCAGACAAGAAGCAGAGGTAGTTTATCTCCGGCTGCAGTGAATAAAGCGGACCGCAGTTGCTGGCGTTGATTCTCTGAGCAGTCATGACAGCGCTGAGTGACGATAGAGCAAAAGTGTAGCTATAGTTTCTGTACCAGTTTTTTCGCCAATGCAACCGCCAGAATCCCGACTGACGATGGATGTCCAGGCCCACCAGAAGCTGTAGCCAGGACACCACGCCATCTAGAAAACGGGGCTATAAAAGCGGCAAGCACATTCACCAGATCTATAATCTACATTATAAGCTGCAGAAAGCTATTGGCTAGGCCTATAACCTAGCCCACAACTCTGTACCTGTTCGACCGCTCGTGACTGAACTGCTGCCGAGACAGTGGGACACTCGTCAACCGGATGGTTGACGCGCGCCCTTGTAACGTCATCGACGTGTTACGGCGCGTTAGAAATCGTCGGACTATTATTATTATTATTATTATAACGACGTCATCCACTCAACTGGAAGTGCTCAGCAATGTCGCTGAATGAGGACTGAGCTACGGCCACAGATAATATGCACAGAAAATTTAGTGAAGTTTGGGCGTGTGTTTTTGGGATAAGCAAGCGGACACACAGACATAACAGACACGCTGATCACAATACTTCGCTCTGAGGCAAAGTGGTGATCACATTATACCGCCGTATGCCGGTGTCGAACGTCGAAAACGCCCGTCTCCGTAGAAACTGCCGTTTATGAGTCATAAACGACCGTTTCTATGTACGACGGGGCGCAAAATAAGCGTGCAGCCACTTATCACGTATGTATTATATTGCACGATATTCTCGAGTGCTAGTAGGGCCTATGTCTACGGGCACCTGCGTCGCACATTGTCAGTTTTCAAGACATGCGTTACGGTAGCGTTCACCAGATGGCAGCGTCTGTCGGCCGCCACAGTGTTCCAGTCTGATACCTGCAACGCCATGCTCAAGTGCAAAATCACGATGCTCAATTGTTCATCTCAAAATGATTGCGCTATAGTTAAGTATTTATTTCTTTATCAGTTTGTAGTTGTTGCAGGTATGTTCTCGTCCCGGCTGTTCAGTGTAGTTAGAAACTTTATGTAGTTTTATTATCTCTTCTGTCTGTCTTTGTTTTACTTTTGATTTTACTACGTCTGCATATTTGTGCGAATAATGATCGCCATTTTATGACCTACTTTTACGCTCCTATGTTTACCATTGTTGTCTCGAGTGGTATATGTAGTAAGTTATACCACTTCAGCCAGCTCTGCTGTCTACAGACAGGTCTTCGCGCGCTGGTTTCATTGAACCGTGGCGCCGCGAGTCAACCTGTCTGTGGAGCGGGTGAGCAGCCTTATCTGAAATCAGCGAACGGCAACCCATAGGCCTACTATTGCACTGCAAAAATTGTAATATGAACACTACACTGAAATGACTGCAGAAAAATGTGCCGTTTTCCAAAGTCTATGCATTTTAAGCGTCCAAATTCTAGTTTTTATGCCAAATAGGCCTATGTAGTTGAGGTTACGACGCGAGCGAGGCCGCGTTGTAATTTCAACGGAGCGCCATACACGTGGTGTAAAAAAATTGTGATTTTCGACAAATAACTCGCGATATCTTGAAAACTGCATATACAAGGTACGAGCATATACAGCTTCAATAACAGTCGCTCCAATCTTGCTCCGCGACATAACTGATTGGGGCACGATTTTGCGGGAAAATGCAAAAACGTGAACCCTATTCACATTACATCACGGTCCGAGCAGTACTTTGCAAGGAAAGTCATTCCGTGGTTCGCAATTTTTGGAGCGATAACAATAGGTTACCTGTGTACTGCAAGTCTTCCGACTCGTTCCTGAAACTGCATCCCTCGAAATGTAGCCTGTACAATAGTCTGCAGGGGCGAATGTCTTCACTCATTTCCTCTCGCCGGCCGCCGCCACTGTCAACTCGAAAGCAATGAGTATACAGTAATATTAGGGTTGACGTGAGCGCATAACGAAGTACAAATAGCGCGGCGACATAATCAGCGGGTCCGCATGAAACTCGGCGGGACGCTATCATCAGGTGCGTGATTACAGCGGGGCGCCTGCGGCAATGCGCGGGCGGTCGATGCGCCGCCGCCGCTATTTTGATGTCACCTATATTGAGTTACCGAACTCATTGCATCCGACATAACGACTTACCGGCGCCAGTCTGCCTCCGTAGCTTCTTCGTATTCGCGCCTATTGGTATGATGACGATTCATATACACGCGTGCTACTCTATATGCAGCGCAGGTCTTTTCTGCATCGCATGGCCAGACGGGAGGTGACGGTTGACTGCAGACGAATCTCGGGTGCGACAGTCATTTGGCTAAGCAGTAACACGTCAGTCTACCGTGTTGTTTACACGCCAATGTTCGATAACTATACAAGCAAGTCGTTGCAGTGATGGTAGCCGGAGGCCGCATCGCCGCTACTCCTATCTAACTCGAGTCCACATCCAAACGGCATCTCGATTGTTCAGCCGTTTTTCTATGGCTTATTGCCAACATGTCCGACGAACACGCAGACAGACAGACCAAGGAACGTCAGTAACAATAGGCCGCATTAATGAACTGAAGTACAGGGTGGGCCAAAACCGGACTGTATTTTTGAGAGTTGATAACTTTGTAACAGTTCGTGGTAAGGTGTGCGATATGTCAAGGTTTTTGTCCAGAAAAATGTATAAAACTTGGATGTCAGTGAAATTAAATATTCTTTGCGTCGTTTGCATAAAATTAATATTCAGACGAAATTCAATATGGCAACCCTGGCCTTGATAACCAGTCAGTCTTTTAACTGCTGATTGATCGCTCGGTTTAATGTGTCCTGGCTTGGCTGAGCCCAACGATCCAATAGCATGCATTTCAGCTGATCGATGTCTCAACTGGCAATCAAACAGTCCGCATCTAAATTCTGTGGATTATGCAGTGTGGGGCCTTGCAACATATGGCGTATCATCACAAAATTTCATACACTGATCAGCTAAAATGGATTCTTAGGCTCAGGACAGACGGACGTGTTCAAGAACAGGCTGAACACATACTTGTTCCACCGCTGCTACGAAACTGTTTGACTTTAATGACATTTCCTTTCCTAGTCATTATCTTCCCACCAGAAC
>Ga0126330_10000254_pt1 | contig 11679 bp, 10 predicted proteins | sample InaspJWI91metaG_FD_97004 | JGI IMG/M metagenome (GOLD analysis project Ga0126330, IMG submission 97004) | Marine gutless worms symbiont microbial communities from Oahu, Hawaii - Inanidrilus sp. 2 OAHU.JWI-91 metaG | ecosystem: Host-associated > Annelida > Digestive system > Unclassified...
AAGCTAGCATACTATGGTCACACCACGAGGAAACAAGGGAGTTGCCTGGAGAAAGAGATAATGCAAGGAACAATGCCAGGTGCACGAAGGCGAGGAAGGCCACGCACGGCCTGGATGGACAACGTCAATACGTGGACAGGACTCTCCGCGGAAGAGTCAGTCAGAATGACAGAGGACAGGGATAAATGGAGAAAGTACGTCCATGGTGTGGCCAACCCCTCGGATCGAGGACGGCTAAAGCTAAAGAACAGAACAGAACATATATAAGAATGACCGGTGTTACTAGTTATAACAACATCTCACAGTGTCAGTGTCATGGTTACGGCTACTCGAACTCAGGCGAACTGATAAACAGTTGAGCACGCTGAAAATATAATTGTTTATTTTCAATTAACGAATCGAAGCTGAACACTAAGAGCAGTGTATGCAGGAATTTAAATTTCATCTGTATTATAAAAATTTGATGACCAAAAGACTTTTCATTTGCTAGGTGAATGTGGTTTTGGTATCGCTTTGTGGTCGCTTTGTGGCCGTTTTAGTCTGTGGCCGTTTTGGTTCGTGGCTGTGTTTGTGGCCGTTTTGGATGTACGCCCCCAGCAGCACGGTGTTTAGCAGCAAATGCGAGCAGTGTCACGATGTCTGCTGACGTAGGAAGCTGAACAGAGACTTGTTTCATTGACATACAGTGACGGAGTATTGCGGCGATAACGTCGCCACATTCCGTGCGACGCTGCGCGTCACTGGATCCGATGTGAACGCAACTTAATACTAATAAGTTAACTTGATGCACGGTGCGCCGATCGCGTTTCTCAGCAGATGTGTCGACAGCTTTTTGCTACCAGTTGAACGATCTGAAATGCAAGACGCCACCAGTACGATGTGTAACATTACCTTAAAATTACTACACGCCCATTTACGTTTTTGCGCCTTCGATTCACTTACGTGACTATACATAGGCCTACGGTGAAATGACGTTACAGAATCTGTGGTCATGATACGTGCGCCATTTTGTGGGTATAACTTGGAATAATGTGTGGAGTTAATAGGTGAAGATTTACCGTGTTATTCAAATAAAATTTAACCAGTTGGTTTAAGAAAATGTCCACGTGATCATTAACCGACCGACAAAGAGTATTTAAGTGACAGCAGAGTAACTAACATTTCTAAGCGTTATACCCACAAGATGGCGGCGAAAACCAGCTGGCATAGATATGTAACGAACTGCCGTCACTGTCACCCTGTGTATTAGCGCTTTAGAAATGTTTACTTACTTACTTGCTTGCTTGCTTACTCACTTTTGCTGGTATTTTTCATCGAGGTCAAATTTTTGCTTTCCCTGTCTGTTACTTTATGTCGTACTGTCGCAATCTCCGAGAAAAAGGCGGATGAAGAGAAAAGGAAGAAGAAAAATGTTGCGGATATATGAGCCGTTTTAACTACGCGATGCGGCAAAAAGGAATAGCATTAGGCCACTGGTTTTAATCCCATGCATATTTTCTTTTAAGCAAGTTCGACAAATTAAATGTCAGCCCGTTATACGCAATGGTAGCCCTCATTGGGGTAGTTCGCTCTACGCCTATAGTTACATGCCTGGATAGCGCGCTTGCATGTGTATGACATCTATTGAAGACGCCTTAAGGTTCGTTCATAACGGATGCTGCGACGCGCGGCGACTGTATACCCCGATATGCACCCAATCGCAACTGTGTGGCGTTCATGTTGACGTGATTTCTCTCAGTTTTAACAGACTGCTTAGATCTATGTGTCGCATGACTTCCAGATATGCATGTATATATGCCTATTCTTCCTCTGTAGGCGGTCGAAATGCTACGTATTGCGTGCCGTCCATTGTCTGTCGTCCATTTTTTCGCTTTTTCGCCAGCTATAAAAGAACGAAACCTTTAAAAGTCGGCAAGAAGACTTACACAAACTATTAATTTTGTTAAAATTGAAATTCAGTTTGCTTGATGATATTTTCATATAATGTGATTAAATCGGTGCTGTAAAAATCATTCTATTACCACTGCAGGCCTACTAACTCTTACGACCAGTTTTCGGTCAATCTTTATCGTATCTCAGCTCGAGCAGAGTTCTTGTGTTCCAGAAAGAAATCGTCATTTCGTGATTACGTGATGTTATTCGAAATGCGGGCAGAGTCGCCGTTGATTGTGATTTTGTATCGTGATACAGGTGATACAGGTGCGATGTCAGACGGCGACAATGCGCTTCCGCTGCCCGCAAACTCCGGTGATGTGAACGTGTCCAACGCGACTCACGGCGGATCACCGGCGGCGGTGCTTCGGCCGCTGCTGCTGGACAGCGGCCGACTGACGGTGATCGTGTGCGGCTACGTGACCCCGGCCATCGTCCTGCTGACGGTCGTCATCGTCACGTGCGTGCCGCGGACTGCGGCGTGGCTGTCGTCACGAGCTGCCGGAGATGCTAGACTCTCGAGACCACAGTGATCTCCAGACCGTGTCGGTCTCAAGGGTTCGGTCTTAGCGGTCGCAGTCCCGGCCTCAAGACAAACCGTTTGGGCTCGATCTCAACGCGAGAGTTTTGGTCTCGACTTCGATCTGGAGGCCAGAATTTCGGTCTTAGCCGGTCTCGGAGCCAAAACGTCAGTCTTGGCCTCGGTCTCAATCTCGGTCTCGAGAATTTGATCTCGTTTAACACGACTGCGAACTGCGTCCACGTAGTCTACAGCGGTCTGGAGCTCGTCGCCAGGCTGTGAACCGACCAGTATTCACTGCACGTCTGCACTGGAAGCCACGTCCTGCTGACGGTCATCAACAACGCCATGGTCTGTGTAGTCCTTCTGCGGCGGACGATGCGCAACGTATTTTGGAAAAAAAGTATTCTGAAAATATTATTTTGAAAATAATACTTTATTTTATATTTCAAAAAAAATAATAATATCCAAACTAATACCTTTCAGGAGCATTCGGTTTTGTTATTTTGAACGTACAGTATTCTATTTTGTACTTTCGAAATACGTTTTGATAATATTTTGCCCATCACAGACGTCGTATGCAGGCTGAGCTGATAGGCTAAGTAAGGTGACGATGCGCAACGCGACCAACACGTTGCTGGTGGGCATGGCGGTCGCCGACACGCTGACCGGCCTGCTGCCGCTGCCGCACTTCCTGCACTTCTACACGGGCGCCGCGCGGCGCTACCGCGACTGGGTGCCGTACGCGTGGTGCGTCACCTACTCGGCACTCACCGATCACCTGCCGACCGCCTGCCACACCGCGTCCATCTGGCTCACCGTCGCACTCGCATTCCACAGGTGCGCCACCACTGATCGACTTATCAACAACAAGTCGGTGTTCAGCTTCCTACGTCAGCTGACAACGTGACACTGCTCGCATGTGCTGCTCAGCGCGGCCGTGCAGCAATCGATCGATACATCCTGCCCACCGGGCCCACATCAACAAACTCGCCGCACGCTGCTGCGGCGGTCGATAGATGGGGCACACAGACAGACGGAAGGACAGACAGAAGGACACCGTACTGTTACATATACCCTACGTACACGAACAGTGTCGATAAGGCAATGCTGCATCACAAACTCCGCCCGCGGCACCCCTTGCACGAAGCATGTGTCTAATCATGTCGCCTGTCATCGTCTAGGACAGGACGCAACCAACACCAGGCAGCAGGGGCGTTAGCCTGCGCGTGACGCTTTAGCAGCGTCGCTGCAACGGTATCGACATGTCTCGAAAGGGTCTATTATGTGAACCATGACGTCATCAGTATCAATAAAACCGGAAGTTGATAACGTTTCGCAACGCCGCCAGAGGAGGACTGAGCCAAAAAGGCGAAATTGGACACATGGTTTCGAAGATGTGCTCGCGGACAGCATTCTGACATATATACCCACAGACACGCTTATCACTGTACTCCGCTCCCTCCGGAAAACTAAAGAGCCCTTACTCGAGGTCGCACCGACCACTTTAGCACAAAGAACTCGACAAACAAGCGAAATACGGTCACGTCGTAGCGTGCTCCCACAGCCGAAAAGGAACATGTTCGTACAGTTACTGTGGACTTCGACCTATGACTCTGACATCCGAACTTCCTCTACACAGTCAAGGTGAAACGGTAACTTTTGAACTAAACGATCTCCGACTGAGACATTAGGCGCAACGATTCATCTTGATCCATCATGCCACATGCCTACAGTACGTCAGAGGTCATTTAGTTTAAAAGTTACTTTCCGGACAGTACACACAGACACACACCGGACCTATTGTTTAATTGCTTTACCTGGATCATTAAGGTGGTCGGTGTGACTTGGTAACAAACCTCCTTGCGCCTAATCTGTTGTCATCCTTAATTTATTGATCACCGACGTGCTTGCTTGCAACCCTCATCACTGTAGTCATTTAGTCCGACCTGCAGCTGTCTGTCTTTGAAATGAACGTCCTCATTCATACCCTCAGATTCATTCTGATCAGTCTCATTTTGCACATGTCAGTTCATTATTAGGTCGCATCGCAATGTATAGCACAAGATGCGGCCTATTGTTACGCATACAGTATGGTCTGTCTGTTTGTCTGTCTGTCTGTGTCACAAGCGTGAGTCCTGCAAAACAGATACTGTTTGCGGTGTAGACTCATGGAGATCCAAGAAACCATGCATAAAGCGGAGGCCCGGATACTTGGGCCTTCCCAGACTTGCCAGCGATCGATATTCTCAACCTTATTCACAAGTGACAGCAGCGATGCGACCTATGGCTTGCACTACTGTAGCAAATTGTTTTCCCACCGGCACTTTTATCTTGCATCACTTTTCGCTCTTCACTCCGAGCTTACTTACTTATTTAGTGACTCCTTTTAAATTACAGCTTGAAAATTTCCACCAGAATGTTGTTACAGTCTTTTTGCATTTATTGCGTAAATCAGTTTTCATTTGTCAGTTTTAGTTTTAGTTTCTGTCGTGATTTGGTGTGAGATTAGTAGACTAAGCTCAGTTGCAAGATGTATCTGGCCAATACGTCCTATGTGACTATGTCCGCCGGTCCGGACGCCCCAAGACAAGGTCACCAAAATGACCTAAGATTTTCACAAATCAGACGAGAAAATGTCCGAGGTGTGGGTACTCCACCCCCTCCCGATTGCTGCGGTTCGTGCTTGAGTCGTGGTGAACAATAAGCTCAGCTATCGCCGAGGGACCGACTTGTGACGGACAGACGGACAGACAGACGGACACGTACAGGGCCATGGCTAGTCCCGCGGATGCATAGCATCGCGCGGTAAAAATGCGTGGTATATTTTTGGACCCCTAGACATAAATTCCGGGATTCGCCGCTGACTAAGCCGATTTCCCGTCAGCGTTTGAGTATACGCTAAATCGCCAATACGTTACGTACTACTGCATCGTTCTATATGAGTCTTATCACCAACTAGCAGTTACCTTGCCCGACATCAGCGACTCTCTGTGGGCCTAATTATGCGAAACGATTTACGACATGAAATGTGACGCGCCGCTGCAGTAATAACAATCTTTATTTTATTTCGTCCACGACACAGCAGACAGACATAGACAGACAGACAGACAAAATACAACTGACCAACACAACTAATAGAAATCTCAGGCCTAAAACCTAAAGCTACAAAATAATAGTCTATATTCACTGCAACTTAGGTCTACAGTACAAATTGACATGACATCAAAAAACAAAGGCAGAAGTACACAAATACATAAAAACACAGATAAAAAGACAGGTATCAAGAATTAAGCAGTTTGCATATTACTGTCAACGCATATTGTACTCGTACATTTCGGCGGGAATATGAACGCGTATGGTACTTTACTTCAGTAGGCTCCGACGGCCATTGAAATATTAATAACGTCATTTGTTGCACCATATAGAAGCAGTAGCACACTAATGACATGACTGATGACGTTGATATGCAGGCCATCCATTATTTCTCGGATAACTCAGTCAAAAAGAAACCGGTTAGAATCAAAACAAATATCTGCCCACCACACTTGAGAAATGTCACTAGGCTACATATATGCACCGCATCACCTTGTGATAGCGCAACTCGTTCACTTAATCGAGATTACATTGTCTCCCCTACCCCAAAAGTGGATGTTTTTGAAAACAGCCGCTTATTATGTCGTGTAAGAACTTGAATTTCGGACAAGCAATGCCATAGCTCTAAAACGTGCGCAGTTCCAACTTACAGCGGCGAATACTGGAAACGACTTTGCGAAAAATGACGTTTTTGGGATTTTTGGCGCACAACATCTACATTTACATGTGAGGTGATGTGGTCGTAAGTGGCAGCTTCTGGATAAAGGACTTCTTCCACGGACACTCCCACTGCACTAAGTTCACTGGAAGTATATCTGAGCTGGCCGACATCCTTGCTAGCGTCATCCAGGGCTCTGCTATAGGACCAGCAGCGTACCTGGTCACTGCAGCTGACCTGCATCCTATGCATGACACTAACAAGATTCTGAAATTCGCTGACGATACCTACCTGATTGTCCCAGCAGCCAATACCAATACATCCGCCGATGAATTGTCGGATATCGAGTCTTGGCCGACTGATAACAACTTGAAACTCAACTGCGCGAAATCAAAGGAAATTATCTTTCAGTCGCGCAGTAACCGAGGAAAAGCAGTTCAGCTTCCACCCCCGCAACAAGGCATCGAGCGTGTGGACAGCATATCTGCACTGGGCGTCGTCATCAATAACCGGCTAACAGCAACCGATCACATCAGCTACGTCTTGACTGCATGTTCTAGCGTCCTCTATGCACTACGTGTTTTTCGCAGTCACGGTTTACCGGAACTGTCCAAGCCACAGTGTTCTCGAAGATAACTTAGGCCTACTGCTTGCCTGCATGGTTCGGCTTTTATACTGCAGCCGATAGCAATCGCCTTGACTCGTTCCTGCGTCGCTGTGTCAAGCAAGGCTTCTGGTCTTCCTCTAACACGATATCCATGCGTTCCACTGCTGCGGACATTGAGGACACTCTGTTCAATAAAATTCTTCGCTAAGTGACTGTCATAAAACTGCAGTCTTACCTGTCAGATCGTCAGGAAGTACTTTATAATCCTAGAAAAAGCAATCACAATAAGACTTTAATTCATAAAACTGTTGACTTAAGTGACCGGGACTTCTTGGTGCGCAACCTCTATAAGAAAACTTATTAACTGAAACTCTAGCTCCAACGTGCATGTATTTTTACGTTTTATGCTTTGCGCTGTCATGTGCTCTGTTATTCGTATCCCTGACTGATTTTTTTGTTCGTTCGTTAATTTTCTTTCACATGAGTGTCTGTGTAAATCAAGCTGCGCATCAGCTTGGTATAAAAAAGGTAAAGTTTCCGCCAGGCCTGCAGTTACCCCCGCAACACTTAAGAGGGCTGCTACCAGTTTTGCTGCTTGGTGAACAGAGGCACAATAGGTGTGAACAGTTTGCCTAAGACTGTTACCCGACAACGTCGCGACTGCAATTTGAACCCGGGCCCTTCTGCGCCTGAGTCCAGCACGCTAACCACTCGGCTACCGAGCCACCCAGCTTGGTGTTAATAAACAAAAATGACGACGAGGATGACCAAAAATTATTGAAATCGTTTTATTTTCGCCGAGTTGTTCAAGAAATCATAGAGTGCGTGTTTGGAGCGCGGTGTATGTGCACGCAGGTACGTGTACGTGTGTCACTCGGTGAGCGACAAGTCGAAACTGACGTACAGCGTGTCGAAGATGACGTGCGTCGTTCTGTGCATCTTCGCTGTCGCAGTCGCGTCGCAGTTGTCGCGTCTTGGCGAACTGCGCTACGTGGAGACCGTAGTCTCGTCTCTGCTGGCGTCCAGGCCAGCTGATACGCCGCAGCTGTTCAATAGCAGCAGCAGCAGCAGCACTGCGCTAATGAACGCATCGGAAACAGCCGCAGCGACGCTACTGACGCCATCAACGACTGCCAGCCTGCGAGGTATGCACGCCGACCTTATGTAAACCAACCCTGGCGCTACTGTTAGGTTACTGGTAGCCGCGTCGCGTCTAGCAACATATCTGTGTTCAGCTGTCTACGTACGCTGAAAACGTGGTACTACCCGCATTTACAGATGGACGGACGGACACCGTACCGTTCCACGAACTTCCTCGATGTGCTACTTTTAGTCTAAAACTTTTAGAATTATCCCGCCAGCAAACAACTAACAAACGGTGGTAAACAACAGTACCTTACCTCGTCAGAAGTGGCGGAGGTAGTAACTACTGTAGTATATGCGGTATTGCTACCATGCGATCATTTGTCTAACATACTTGTCCTTGTTCGTGTTCTTTGTAGATAGTAATTTGACGCACAGGCCTACTTTGCGCATAGGGTGTACATGATCGTTGGCGGACAAGTCAACTGTTAACATTATACTGCCCTCATTCTGCCAATAACTCAAAAATCGTGAAGCCAGAAAGACAGGTAGGTCTAAAGCCACGTTCACACTGGATCCGATGCCGTGCGCGTGGTTTCGCGTTGCGTCACTTTCTGCTCCGTTGTGAACGTGGCATGAGTCAGGGTTACACTGAAGAAGAGTTTTAAGTCATGTCGATGACTTTGTTGTGAGCCTGTGATTGACGATAAGGACCAAACCTGCTACCAGAGAAAAATATCATTATTTCATGCCGTTTAATAGCAAAATGCCAATCCATGACACTTCAGAGCGAATTCGAAAATCGCGAGCTGTTACGGCTACTCTGCTGCTAAGTATCGGGACTTATCGATCAATTTTGCAGACCACAACTGGCCCGCAAAGTTGGGACTTCGGAGCAACACGAGTCTATCTCGATGCTTGGTACTTCCATTTTTTTCACCCGCGGACAGAGTGGGCACGGAAATTATCAAGGATGGATTAAGAGAACAGATATACTGTTGCTCAGACAGTGGCGTAAATATAATTTCTGGGCTCCCGGCAAACATTCGCTACGGGCCCTAGTCCATCTTTGAACCTCTAATGCCAGTTCAAATCGACAGTCGACTGGATTGCAAAATGTCAGTATACCGTGTGCGCCATACTAACAGTGAGACTTTTACATTATCACCACATAACAGTCTTGTTAGATAATTCGGGTCACTTTGGGGCTTGGGCCCCCTTTACCGTTTTGGGCCTCTGAACCCCTCGGCAGTGCCGCGGCTGCCGATGGCTAGTTACGCCACTGTGCTCAGATAGTAAGGGACAATTTTCGCAACATCGTCGGAAGCAAAGTGCAAAGGAGTTTTAGAAGCTGCAGCAGATTCGATCTTGAGTAAAACGGGACACAGGACACTCCAAGTCCCAAATCCCGGCTACGACAACGTTCTAGCGATACCGTTGTGTGTCATGTAGATTTCGCGGAGTCGAGCGAGTCACGGCTAGTGGTCGGGTGTGCGGCAGTGCGACGCGACTGGTTCCAGACCAACCGACATTTATACTTTGGCGCCTACTTCTGGTGTCGCGTCGTGCTCGTACACCTGGTGCCGTGCTCTGCGCTGATCGTGCTCAACGCGCTACTCGTGCGTGAGATGCGGCGCGCCCAGCGCCGGCGAGCGCACCTGCTCGCCATCAACATGCGCCGCAACGAGTGCCGCCGACTGGCAGACAGCAACGTCACGACGTCATCATCATCACCATCATCATCATCAAGTTCATTTGTTAACCGAAAACCTCGCAAGAAAATTCAACTGACAGTACAGCCGGGCTTGAAAAGCTCTTACGGCTCCCGTGCAATGAATACGGAGGTAGACGACAGTGTTTGAGTTGCAGCAACGTCACGACTCTGATGCTGGTCGTCGTCGTCTGCGTCTTCCTGCTCGTCGAGTCACCGACAGGACAGACTGACGGACACCAGGCCGATGCTTTACGCGACCGGCGTACTATGTCTTCCTGCTGGTCGAGTTTCCGCTCGCCGTGCTCTTCATCCTGCTCATCGTCAAGCACACGTTCCAGCTGGAGACGGAAATCGAACCGAACAAACCGAACTCGGGCATCATTTTGGGCTACAACGAACCAAACCAATCTAGAACTGTCTGTGACAGATTGATTTTCAGTCAGTTTCCAAACCAGCCTGTGCGATGAAGTCTGGTATGTATTGTAGGCTAGATAATCTCAGACAGAAGCAAAGCCATAGGTCCGCGTCCGACGTCCATTATCTGCTTACTTTTGTCTGAAAACAGACAAGTCAAGACATATTATTGGAATCGAACCGAATAGACCGAACTTGAAGTCTTTTTGTGGGTACGATGAACCGAACCGAACGAATCCAGTTGTCTGACTGACCGAATCCGAACCAAACTATAAACGTAGGTTCACAACTTCACAGCCGCCGATCTGAACCGTTCAGTTCAGTGCAGTTCGTGCGCTGTGAACACTGTCATTGAAATACGTGTGTTTAGAACTGGAGTTCATTTCAGTTCGGCGTATGTGAACACGCCTTAAGAGTGACTCAGCCGACTGACCGAACTGAAGAGAACCCGAACCTTCAGAGGTGGGCTTGCAGTTCCAGGACACCACGTCTTACTGGACGATCAAGCACACGTTCCAGCTGCCTGTGCTTGACAACAGCGCCGAGAAGACGGCGTCTCTGGTCGTGAACACGTGCATCGTACTCAGCTACCCGATCATCTTCTACTCCACACTTGTTCCGAACGACTGAAATATTCCGAACGTTCGATAGAAAATTGCGCTTTCAACGTTTTAAAAACTTTTTGATGAACGTTTTTATGTTTCAGGGGAAACGCGTTTTAAACATTTTCGGTTTAGTCTAGAACGATCGTATCAACTATGTTATACCCGATCAACTTCTTCGTCTACTGCGGCATGAGTCGCACGTTCCGACAAACGTTCGCCCAGTTGTTCTGTAGGTCGGCGGCCCGTCAACAGACGATAGCTCTCGACGACCTTCAAGGCGGCGCCAGTGCCACCGGCACGACGGCTAACCGTGCGCGCTGTCGGTTCTCACACAATTACTCCAGACCAGCGGTGTAAACCGCGATACCACTTACTGACGAACGTCTATAATTTTGTCACAAAAATACTTAAGCTTTTTGGCCGACGGTAATATTTTTTATCGTATCGCATGATCACAAATTCATTGTGCGCCCCCGATAGATTTCGCCAGAATGAGATCCGTTGCATTCAGTACTTGGTTGTCAACGTATCATACACGTATGCCCAATCGATTTCATGACGGGCACCGCGGAATAGTCGAAGTTCTACTAAATAGCAGACTTGCGCAAAATTCTACAATATTGCTGAATTTGCGTCAAGCTGATAGCTTAGCGTTCAGCGTTTGCGGCGATACGCCTGGAATTATCTTCTGCGATGGTATGGTTGTGTTCACCAACATCTTAGTCTGGTTCACGTGCTGGTTAGTTCAGCAATAGAGGCCGCCATGTTGGCACGGCCTCTTCGCGTGCTCAGCCCCGTGCGCCCAGTCATGCGCGACGACTCGTCGTATAGCCGTGATCAACCTGTCAATCTCCGTCAGTTCGCACCTCGTCTCGATGACGTCACTCGCTGCCGTGCCCAGGCAGCTGGCCCTGGACGTGAGAGGTCGAGGGCCCGTGGCTGCCGTGCCGGCAAACGTAAACAAACAGTACTGGAGCGCTCTGTTCGATCAGCTGATCGTTCAACAATCTCTACCGCGAGTGTCGTTTCAACTAGACCGCTGCCAGCAGC
>Ga0126330_10000255_pt1 | contig 11662 bp, 8 predicted proteins | sample InaspJWI91metaG_FD_97004 | JGI IMG/M metagenome (GOLD analysis project Ga0126330, IMG submission 97004) | Marine gutless worms symbiont microbial communities from Oahu, Hawaii - Inanidrilus sp. 2 OAHU.JWI-91 metaG | ecosystem: Host-associated > Annelida > Digestive system > Unclassified | place...
GCAGAACTGAGAAAGACAACGAGAGAGTAATATAGAAGATGCATACTGAAAACAGCCGGTAGTGACAAAGCGAGGATAAATAAACACCGAGTGGGTAGTGTGGTGAGCGATAATACAAGACTGGTGAAAGTACGAAAGTTAGTAAACCGCGGAGAAAAACCAGACAGACAGAACAAAACTAGGTAAAAAAACTGAATTTAACAGTCACAACAACGTAATAGTAGAACTAAGAAATGTTTCGAATTTTGATAATTTAATTTAGTAGAAAAGAGAAATACAACCTGGCAACAGCATAGAAGTGAAGTCACAGAATCTATGGTCATGATACGATCGCCGTGTTGTGGGTATAACTTGGCGTTATGTGTGGAGTTAAAAGTTGAAGATTTTTGGAGTTATTCACATAAAATTGAATCAGTTTACGAAAATGTCCATACGATCACTAGCTTACCGATAAAATGTGTTTAAGCGCTATTACAGTAACCTGCATTTTTCGGAGTTTTACCTACAAGATGGCTGCGAAAATCAGCATAGATACAGAACGAAATTACGTCACTGTCACCCTATGTATACTGAAGGGGAGGAAAGTGGAGTGAGAGGAAAGACCAAGTGAAGTGGATGGCAAATAGGAAAGGATAGGAGGGAAGGAATAGGAAGGTATGGTATGGGAATGGTAGGGAAGCAAAGGGTGTGCATGAATGATCCTATGGCGATGCATTCCAATGATTGGTGTACAGTGTCACCATATTGGGGTGAAAACAGCTAAAATACTGTGATTATCGCCAAATTTTGAAATCTGGCAGCTTGTGTGCCCACCCTCTTCACCAACCAGTTTGGCCTGCTAAAGTCTGGTCTGCCCTAATGTGCCAAATTTTATCAGAATTAGTTTGTTCAGTCACCCTTGGGGACTACCCCATCATTCAAGATTTAGACTGAAATTTTTTGGTGGTACCACGTAGTGGCAGGGAGACAAACTTGAATGCAGGTACACAGCATCAGCTTGCAAGCCTTCGCCTCTCCAGTAATATCAGAATCATTTCTGTGCTGCAGCACATTTATGTGAAAGTCATTAGCACAATTTGTCATTCAGAGTGCAATGGATAAAAGTATGGGATTAACAGTTTTTGAGCTAGGGGTATGAGACTACTTTCACAAACCAGCCCTCTCAGCAGTAAGCACTGGCTGAACCAATTTTTTGGATAAGTCTGTGTTGCGTTTTGATTAGGTTAGTTGTGTTTTCATTTCAGAGAGAATATGGATCAAGAAGTCCAGCAGCTTAACAGAGTGCAGCAGTCAGACAAGGAAGTGCAGCATCATCATTTAAATGACTCTACTGAAGACTTTGCTGCTAGTGAAAAGATGAAACATGTGGATCATGTAAGTGACAACGATGCTTGTGAAACTTGTGCAGATTGCTGTCCATCAAATGATGATTGTCATATGACAAAATGTTCTTCTTATCCAAATGGTACTACCAAACTGACTGACAATGTGGTGAATGTGTGCAGTGTATCTGGTCACAAGTGTAGTCCACACGTAGCTGAAAGTAACAGTTTAGGCAGTGATCCACCATTTGCAGCAGAACAGACAGTAGACGGATTACCATCACAGTTAGTTGTATGTAATAGTGAAACTAGCAGTAATGATGCTGATATTGTTGATGATGCAAAGTCTAGGAATACTGATGAATTGAGTACTGTAGTTGACGACAATAGGAGTTCAGCAAATTCTGAAGATTGTACTACGTTGTCTCATACAGCTGATGACAAGGCTGCAGAAGTTGCAGTTTGTGCTGATTTTGGACTAAATGGATGCAACAAGATGCCACATGTCAACAGCGTTGCTAGTCAGGAAAAATTGCGTGACAATGCTAGGAAGTGTGATTCACCACAAATACTGGACTCCTCGGTGCATGGCTTGGCAAAAACTGGCATTTCAACAGCTAGAAAAACGTGTGAGACAAGTGTACTGGGCGATAAACGGAAGACTACTGGTAATTCAAAGCATGAAACAAAGTCGGACAGTTATCGACCAGTTGGACGTCTGGTGCATGATCTCGGCCTCGAGCTAGTTCGTCAACAAGTTTATCATGATCTCATTGACATACAGACTGCTAAGGATGCAAAGAATCGACTGGAAGAACGGGAGAAAGGCCAGCTGTTGAAACTTATAGAGGCACAAGAACGTCTTGCATTGCGCAATGCACCGTATCAGTTACCAGCAAAACGTTGTAGTCGGTGTAATTTTATGTCACCATCAACCAACGTGATGACATGGCATCATCAGTTTGGCACAGTAAGTCGTATTGATGCAACAGTGCATGTATGTTGCCTGTGTGGTGGACATCCAGGATTTCGTACCCGAAATGCGGCACAGTTTGTGGAACATTTATCAACTGTTCATGGCCTGACTGGGCGACTGATGAAGAAGACAGCACCATATGCCTGCAAAAACTGTGTATTTGAGCACAGGAACTCGGTACGATTAGCAGTGCATGTGGAAAAATGTGTTAAGAAATTCTCATCAGCTACAAATTTGCAGCCATTGCCAGGAGACTGTGACATGCCATTAATATATCGACCTTCAGATCGAAAACGGTCAGTCGCTCCACCACTTGTGCAGTCAAATGCGTCATCTAGGGCTTCACTTTCTGCCAGTGGACCACCATCAGTAAAGACATTGCTTACTTCTCAAAGAAAGCAGATGCCTGCTGGCCATTCAGGATGCTCTTCCAATCAGCTGGTTATGCCAAGTCTCATCTGTGAAATATGTGGCAAGCTGGTTGATGGTCGAGAAGCACTGTGGGGCCATTTTCGTTTAGCACATCATATTGAGCTGTGCCGCAGCACGATGAGTGAAAAGGAGCCGTGGATGAAATGTGACGTGTGTAGTGGCCGGTTCTGGACGTATCAGGGCCTGTCGAGGCATTTGCTTCTTGCACACAACCGAGCATTAGCTCCCAGCTTCACCAGTGGAAAACCAGTTACTCCAGCTGTTCCTCGCTGTCATCTTTGTGGTGGTAGTCAGACATCAAATCCTCTGAGTCATTTTAGTGCTTACCACAATGTAACGCTTCTTGAAATGTATCATGCTAAACTGTGTTGTCTTTGTAATCGTAAAGTGAATAGTGGTCGTGCATTTGAAGAACATATGGTGGAGCAGCATTCTGATATCTTTGCCAACTATGATGTGCTGCGTACTGTGCTACAGGCACTTACAGCAGCACGATATTTTAAGGCAGATGACACTCGTGAACCAACACCGCAGCATATCAAGCAGACATCAGCACATGGTGGTCACAGCGTTGACGTCTCTTCTGAAGCACCATGCGATGTTAGGAAGAAATATGCACATGGTACACAACCTTCAGCTGCAGACCAGTGTAGAAATAATGCAGCTGTTGGTGTTGCAGATAAGTCTCTGACAGCTACGTCAGGTAGTCCACAAACTGTACAGACAAAACTTTATTCTTCCGGAGTTACCAACACACAGGGTAGGCAGAAGAAAAGATCTAATACACACTTTTCGGCAACAAAACATAAATTTCCTTCATCTGGCACTTTTCCTAGAGAGAAGCATGTGTTGACACCTGAAATGCAAACTTCTGAAGTCAAAACAAACGATAAAGGTGCAACAGCAGAAGAAGTGAAAAAGCTATATGAAGATTTAGTCGATATTGGTCGACCGATCCTGCGTTCTATGAGACGCAAACTGAGCACTAATTCTGATGTAAAAAGTGACCAGAATGAAGATAGGATCTCAGCTGTATCAGTGCAGCATGACAGTGTTGTTACCGAGGAAACTTCTGCAAAGAAACCTCGTTTACAGAATAGTGAACAAGATTTTGATGATACTGTCATCTAGCTTCGAAGTTAAACTTAACAGCAGTTAACTTGTTGAAGTTATTTTGTTATGCCATTAGTAATAGTTTGCTGGCTATTTAGTGAGCTTCAGTGCCATACAAAGTTTATATCCTGGGTGTTGAACATTGTGTTCTTGATATATGCTGTTCTGGTTTAGATCTTAGAGAACAGACAGATAACATGATTCGCATTTAGGCCTTTTATAGGGTAAACAGAGAGTGTTGTGAAAGTTCTGTAGTGAATGGATTGGGTGTGCATTCCAAACATTTGGTTAATTTTGGGGTTGCATCCATGTGCATTATGTCGATGCAGCCCTTTGCTACATACTGCACACAATGTGGTCTGTGTATTGGGCATGCGGGTGAGCTGCGCAGAAATGGGAGTTGATCAAGATGTAGTTTGGGAGGGCAAACTCGTGGCATGTGTGGGCCCAAGAAACCTTGTATTAGATGGTGTACAGATCCCCCACGGGAAGGGGGGCAGTTTTACAGGTGGAGGTTGCCTGGGATCAAATCAAGATGAATGCAAAGTTGGATGCAATTACAAAGGTGTGTGTTCTGAGAATGTGGTGCTTTGTCACATTATTGTGGATACTTGTAGAAAGTTTAGTGTTAAATCTTTTATTTCCTAGGCATGTACACGTCGAGAGGCATGAAATTTTGTAGGTTGACTGTATGTAACTATTTGTGCAATATTTAATATTTGTGGATCAGATTTTGGTATTTGTTCCATTTTGGGAAAGGTGAAGCTAGGCACATCATATCTATTACAGAAATTGAGTACTGCTGGCTAGAATTAGTCATAGCTTATGTCCTACATTTTATGCATCAGCCCAGTGATCCAACCCCAAAACACAGAAGGGTTCTTCAGATAACAACACAACAGGTTGTTAAATATTATTTGAAGCTGTGAAATTTTTCAGTTTATTGTGGACAGCAGCAGCATTTTGTGCATCAGTTGCTAGGCATATTGTCACTTATCTTACTGAGCATTACTATGTTAAATATATCAGTGTTTTGCATTAGCATGATTTTAGGTGAGCCATGCAGTAGCCGGAACTGCAAAAGTAAACTTAGTGTTTGGATAGAAAGTAGCAATATCTTGTACAAGTTTCACTCTTTCATGCATGATGGAAATGAGCAGAGCAACAGGTCGTGTAAGGGTGATGATCCAGTCATCTTATGTTGGTCAGTGCGAAGTTAATAGAACTTACTGCTTTAGTGCTGGTATTTAAATATTTTTATCCACCTGCATTCCATGTGTTAAACTTCAGATTAAATACAAATAGTGTTGTGCCACTTATTTAATTTTAAACAATGTGTTTTATTTTAGTGTGACAGTGACAAGTGAGTGTGTGGCATTGTGTCTTGAGTTAGTGGCTGACTTGTCAAATTGTTTATATGGTAGAAAACTGACTGCCGTCGATCGAGGTCAGACCAACCACGTTACCATCCCTTCTAACCCTAACTCTGCCTCTACATGTATCTTATCTTTTAAGTTTCCAGCAAGCTATGGTTGTGACTCATATATGTACAAAAATTCAAGGACGAAGGTCAGTTTGTTCAAAAGTTTAGAGTGGAACAGATGAACGGACATAACTAATTGTAGTACCTTACCTGCTAATGCGGTTGGTCAATATCTTCTCTGTGAATTTAGTGTATACTGGATGTATAGTGAGTGGTTTTGTACCTACGCTGTGTCTCCACTGAAGCGAGTTCCAAAATTCATATCCATTTAAACACAACATAGCTCAGCAGTAGCATGTATCACTTTAACCACACGAATTGCTGTTTAATGTACACTGTAAACCTCTATGGAAATAGAGGACGCTTAGTGTGTTAAGTAAACCGTCGTCTTCGAAATAAGTTGAAATACTTGCAGCAGTTGACCGACTAATGAGCTTGGCCAGTTTATCACACCAAGCGTCCACCTGTGTGTCGCATGATGCTTAAGAAGCAGCTCGTTGTGCACGTCCGTGACAGCTGATGCTGGTTTGTTGATATAATGCTTCTCACATAGGAGAAAAGAATTTCAGTAGTTTTCAAGGCAGTATAGATGTTACAGTGCAAAACAGTTAATACATGAATTTTCTCATAGGCATTGCAGACGGACCCATACAACGGGCTGCCTGGGTGTGGTAAGCTGGCCAAGGTCGTCAGTCAAAGGTCAATCATTGCAAGTATTTTCGACTCATTTGGAATAACAATATTCTGAACTTTTCAAGTTCAAATTCTTAAAATTTTTATCATCGCCAAAACTAAGCTGTAGGCTGCTGTCGAAATTGTATTGTTTATGTGTGAAATAAATCATAATTAGTGGGGTTACAATAATATGTTACTGTTGACTTTTGTTGTGCACATTTAAGTAGATTTGAATTTTGGCCTGACCAGCTGAGACACGTCGTACATTGTATACGTCTGTCTAATGTAGAAAATGTCATCTATTCTGATTCGTGATGATGGATAGTTATTGTATTTATACGTAGTCCTATTTTCAACTGTATAGGTCATTGTTCCGGGTAGACTAAAAATTTGCCCATCGACATAAAAAGTAATACATTGAATAACTTTAAAACTATTTGACTTCTAGTAACATTTTTTATTTATTGCTACTTTTATTGAATTTTATGTACAAACATTTCTTACAGCTTGTATGAAGGTTTAGTTATTTATATTAAAATGTTTGCATGTTCAGTAGAACAAATACTCTATGTTCAGTTATTGTAAAAAAAAACAATTCTTTACAACTTGTTATCCCCGCGAAAGCTTTCGCGAGGGATTATGTAATCACCGGCGTACGTTTGTCTGTCTGTTTGTTACCACGATAACTAAATAAAACGTGGACGAAATTTTTTTGGGAAGGTTCCTAGGGTGAAAAGCAAGCCCAAGTTCGTTTGCGGTTACGATCGCTAGCAGGGTGTGGATTTTACTGCCCAAAACGCCGTAAACCGGCGATTTTTCCAATGTAAACAAACCAACAAATCAATGAATAAGTAATACATTCTCAACTCAACTCACTAATAGACAATTACAGATGCAGGTGGGCGCGAATTTCGCTTTCGCAGGGATCTGTACTCTCAAGAGAGTACTTTCCCTCTAGTTGTTGATGCTTTTATGACATTGACTAATTTTACTCAACTTTCATGTGGAAAGTTTGCTCAGTATAAGTGCTTAAAAGCTTTTGCAGCAGTTGTATCGTTGATATGCCATTTGAAGTTTGGTATGCCAGCCTTCAATCACTTATATATTTCTAAGAATACAGAATAAGAATACAGAGTCTGTCATGCATTAAAAAGTAACAATTAAAGCTTGACTGGACAGTCATCAAATTATGCCATCATAAATGTCTTAAACAAATAGCTGTGATAACATCAGTACAGTCGTCTAAGTCGCAGTACACCCTATTTCAGTTGAAGCTTCTATTTTAGTTGCTATTCCAGAATATTCTGTATTGCTTAGTTTGTTTCAATTGTTTTCTAGTTCTTTATTTATGCAGATCCAGTTTCAGCTGCAGTTCCCATTTAGCGGAGATATTACTGTGCAGCCCAACAAGTGACGTAGCCAGCATATGCTGTAAATTATACAGTGTGTATGCCTTCAGTGCTTTGACACTATTAGCTGGGCATCCAGCCCGTAAAAACTGAGTGATGAGATGTTGGTGTGGTTATCTGTCTGAAGTGAGCTGCAGCTTGCTTGCATATGGTCCAGCTGATGCCACTGCCATCCCGAAACACCATCCTCTCTTGCCTCACTTAAATCCAGACTGGTTCTACCTTTTTGGTACCGGCTTACCCAGGTTGTCCTGGAAAAGAGGCCGTTAAACGGGTGTAGTAGTAGTAGTAAATTATAAAATGTCAATGCAAACAGATTTCAATGATAACACAAAAAAGAGCAACAATATGTATAGCCAAATGCACCATTAAAATATGCACTAAACAATTAATGACAGCGTGCGAGTTACAAAAAAAGGAGCAATGGGATTCAACAGAATTTGCTGTCTGAGGCCCGAACAGCTGATAGCAGGAGGGCTTCTTGATGAGGAGCAGCCAGGCCCCTACACACCGGCAAGGAGGCATTAAGCTCCCCCAGCAACAATTTTCCTATGGAGGTCTCCATAGCGGCTTATTCTGCTACATTATTACTGCTGCTGACACAGACGATCCTGTGTCATAGTTGCAGAAGCAGTACTTCAGTCTGGCAGTAAACGGGATTGAAGAGGGCCAGAAAGTACATGAGCAGGGGGTTATCATCAACTGTAGCACACGATGGGGCTCAACTCCCAACCCTGTCGTCAACTCGCACACTGACTGAGGAGTACTTAAAACAAAGGTACTGTACGTTGAGGCACAATCTTCTTATTAGTAAATACAGTATTATTACATGGCGACACTGCTCAAATTACGGGGGGTCTGGCCTCATAGTTCTTTTGTGGGCTCGGAATGGGATCTAAGGGGACCTAGTCTTTACCCCTTAGTTCTCTAGGTTGTGTGGGAAAGGACATGGAGTCTGGCAATTTCTGCTGTTACATTGAAAAAATAAAAAAAATAATTGCATCATTTGAATATCTGTTTTCACTTAATTCTTGGCAAAATTAACAGCTGAATCAAGTTATAAACAGGTTCACCATCTAACAATGACAATAATAAGCAAATTTGATACTTAAATCTGAAAAGGCACATTTTCATAAATCTCTCAGTGTGAGCGGGTTCACTGAGACATTTATGAGAATCTGAATCTCGGCCCTTTCACAAGCATTCATTGAAGCGACCACACTTTAAATGTAAATGTGTACAGTATTGAACGGAACAAGAGACAGAATCAGCGAGAAAACTCGTCCAAATGTTTGCTGACAATGTATTGCACATCACGATCGGCGTCGTTCGATAGTGTCTCTACTACAGTCGTTAGTTCAGCATTACCTCGGTTCTCATTGCTTGTAAAATATGCTGCACAGACCATACACAATGCAAATCAAATGTACATTTGTGTGTAATCAACTGTAATACTAATCACAAGGTGATAATACTTGCCGACATGTCGATGTGCTGTGATACTAAAATACGTCTGACTTCTTTCTGTTTTAGTCGCTTTGTGGCCCCTGGGGAAAACCATAGGTGCAAGAAACATGTTTTTTAATCTTCTTATGTTTTTAATTTTTAACGTTATTATTCACGTTTTTAAACGTCTTAAAATTTTTGGAAGGCTGATTAAGGCAGTTAAATAACAAGCATAGGGTTTCAGAGCTGATCCCGATTCTTAGCAGTCAGCCTGCAGGTGACGTGAGTCATAAACCCAGCGGTAGACTGCCATTACTTTCCGCCAGGCCCGCAGTTACCCTCGCAAGTCGCAAACCTTAAGAGGTTTTCTGCTATCAATTTCGCAGCTTGGTGAACGATGGGTGTGAACGGTTTGCCTAAGACTGTTACCTGACAGCGTTGCGGCTGCAATTTGAACCCAGGCCCTACTGCACCTGAGTCCAGCACACTAACCACTCAGCTACCGAGCCACCCAGTAGAACAACAATAAAAATAGTCACTACTACTACTACTACTACTACTCACGTGACTTCAAGACGTGCTCAGTAAGTAGTCTTGCAAGTACAATACGAATGTTTGGCACAGCATCCTCATGCATTGCTAATGCAGACGATAACAAATGCTCGGCAAATTCATCGCATGTCATACTGCCGTCCTCCAGCACAAAACTGCATAACAGCAGGAACCTGTGACCCAAACACCGTAACAGCTGTTAATGACTAACCTATCACAGTACAGTACGTCAATACTGCAATGACAGTATATAGATGATGCACGGTGGTGAGTGGACATTGAAATACGATGAACCCAAGGTAGAAAATGTCACACGAGGGCGCAGCCGTCGTGCAACATTTACCACCGAGGGTCATCATATTTCAATGTTGCACGAACGACCGTGCTTCATGTTTTGTCGTATGGCCAACCACTAGCTTAAAATTGTATATCGTCTTCTGAGACGGTAGCGAAATGCAAGCGAGTATCGTCTGCCATCTAAAAATGCACACAGACCTAGTCACTGTTTGTGGTTAGCTGTATGTGTTAATTAGAGTGCTACAGAAATTTTTAGTGCTTTGACGCTGTTGGTTAGGCGGCAGAAAGGGCATCCGGCCTGTAAAAAACTGAGCGGTGGGGTGCTGGCGTGGTTATCTGTCTGGAGAGAGGTGCAGACTTGCATATGGCCCAGCTGATGCCACTGCCTCTTGCTTCAGTAAAATCCAGATTGGTTTTACCTTTCTGGTACCGGCTCACCTGGGTAGTCCCAGACAAAGGGCCGTTAAACGTGTGTGTGTGTGTGTGTGTAGCAATTTTTACTGCAAAAAATAGGCATGCAGATGGCTTTACGGCAGAGAACGTACAACTGGCGATGAGCGGCCTGCTGATGATGAGCAAGCTTCTGCTTTATGTTGCTGACCACTTGCAGCCACAACACTTCATCTCCCGACATACACCTCAGACTCCGACTCAGCTAACACGACAGTTCACAGCAGTATCAGCCCCAGCAACGTCCACGGAGACATTCACTATGTGTTAATTACACGACTCAACACGACCAGCAAGCTATAAAACAAATGATGACTTTCACGCTACGCGGGCAAGAAACCGATGCCAGAGAGCCAGTGTAAAGCTGTAGCATCCTTTACCCAAGAAGTTAATTGCACTGGCCGATCAACAACAGTGATCCATGTTTTTCCTTTAACTACTTTGACCCTATTGCAGTGCTTTGACCCTACTGTGCCTTTCATGCTGTTGGTTTGGCGGCAGGAAGGGCATCCGGCCTGTAAAAATTGAGTGGTGCAGACTTCCATCCGGCTGATGCCACTGCCACTCAGCGTCTCTTGCTTCAGTAAAATCCAGATTGGTTTTACCTTTCTGGTACCAGCTGACCTGGGTAGTCCTGGAAAAAGGGCCATAAATGGGTGTGTGTGCTTTGACCCTATTGCTTAGCAACAAGATGGGCATCTGACATTTAAACGGGACACTTATTAAATTTGATCCCCAGTGTTTTTGGTCCATTTCAACAGGTCTAGTCACAAAAAAACATCTGTTATGCTTTGAAACATTCAGAAAAATGCAATAAACCTTGCAAATTTTAGCACCAGATTTTAGTATGACAGTGCATCGAAGGGTGCTCACTCACACTGGACCAAAGTCTTAGCAGCAGTTATGTTCAGCTCAAAAACTGACAAGGAAGTGTCCAACAATTTACAAATGTTGCTGAAAGTGTAAAATAACTCACCACTCTGAGTGCCATGATGCGGACTTGATACACACAGTCATCAACTAACAAGAATGCTATTGGCAGTATGTGATCGTGCACTTCGACTTGCGAGTATAAATCTATAAGCAGCATTAGCTGCCTACAAACAAACACACTAGCAAAATACATCTGGGGACTTTACTCTTTGCTTAAACTTTAGTTGTTATTAGTAGGCACAGTGACAACGTTGTTCATTTTGAAATAAGCTTAAAACTAAAGTTAAGATCAAACTTCAGTTTAAAATGTAAATGTAAAACCAACAGTTTTAGCTTCATTCTACACAAACCACACACACACATACGCACACACCCGTTTAACGGCCCTTTGTCCGGGACTATCCGGGTGATCCGGTACCAGAAAGGTACAACCAATCTAGATTTTACTGACGCAAGAGACAGTGAGTGGCAGTGGCATCAGCTGGGCCATATGCAAGTCTGCACCTCGCTCCAGACAGATAACCATGCCAGCACCCCACTGCTCAGTTTTTACAGGCCGGATGCCCTTCCTGCC
>Ga0126330_10000256_pt1 | contig 11628 bp, 8 predicted proteins | sample InaspJWI91metaG_FD_97004 | JGI IMG/M metagenome (GOLD analysis project Ga0126330, IMG submission 97004) | Marine gutless worms symbiont microbial communities from Oahu, Hawaii - Inanidrilus sp. 2 OAHU.JWI-91 metaG | ecosystem: Host-associated > Annelida > Digestive system > Unclassified | place...
AATGAAGATCGCGACCAAAGTAGCACCGTGCCGGCAACTGGTTGGGATTTAACCGGGGTCCCAGGTCAAGAACCAGTTGAATGCGGGAGGGAGTCACAGACTGTCTCGCCGCGCCGCCACAATATGAATGTCAGAACTAGCCACAGTCTGAAAAATGTACTGTGATTAATGATAAATCACAAGGTAGTATAACGAAGCATTTAAGGTGTGATGTGGCGAAGTCACGGAAGACCATTGTGTCTCGTTTTTTTGACTTACTGTGTACTAGCACTGAGTGTAGGTACTCAAAAACATCCACGAGAAGAATGTAGTGAGAGGCATCTATCCCTGCATAATTACGTCAATGTTGTCCCCGTTTTAAGCAATTCCAAGATTTAGAAAATAAAAAAAATTATACCAAACAATTAATTAATTTTTTTTCTAAAATGGCATGATGTAGCTGTTCCATTTGCAGAACACACTGCATTTTGGAATGACCTTGTTACACTATCTAGGGGTTGCGAGGTCGACCGCACCCATGTAGCTGCTACGATCACAGATCTTCGGTCAAAGTGTACATGCATGGACTTGCACAAAACTGAGCCTGAAGTCTTAACATTTCGCTTATGGTTGGTAACTTGGGACTTTGCCCAAACTCAGACTCTGCTGATTGCTGACCTCCGAGCTAGGTTACCCAGGTCTAGTCAATAAATCAACATTGCCCCAATGCCATATGTTATGATCAAACTTATGATCAAACAGGAGCAAAAGATGTTCACGATATTTGACATTATTTGGCAAGTTTCACATCCTGCAATCAACAAGTATCAGCTGTCCCTAACGACATGTGATGGAATCATGCTGCAGACAGAACCTGACGATCAATGTGATAAACTAACAATTGACTGTAGGAACTCGGAGGTATTGTCAACTTAGTTGACTAACGACGTTTATTTTATCATGCTCCGAGCGTCCACCTTTTTCCAGGTAACACCTGATAAAACATTTCAATGATGGACTTATCGTGGTAAAATTTTCTAAGTCCTGAGTTTAGGAAAAAGCTTCAGAGGAAAAGAAAAGTACCTTTATTTTTGTAAATACCTGAATTTATAACAACACACTGTGGTTGAAGCAAGCATCCATGCTAAAAACCAGCTCGATCTGTTCATCCATTCTGACAGAACACCAACTTGTGACAGACAGACACAGGGACCAGGCCACAGCCAGTACCAATGGTAGCAAAGCGCTGCACAGGCAAAAGATGCATTTCATAATAAAAATACATTCCAGCACTAAATTACTGCAACTCAAACTATGACAAAAGGCACAATCACAATATGCTGTATTGTAATGCAGAAATTAACTGCATTTTATGTAACTGAATTCAGCCTTCAGTGCTTTGACGCTGTTGGTTGGGCGGCAGGAAGAGCATCCGTCCTGTAAAAAACCGGGAGTGGTGGGGTGCTGGCGTGGTTATCTGTCTGGAGTGAGGTGCAGACCTGCATATGGCCCAACTGATGCCACTGCCACTCGTTGTCTGTTGCTTCAGTAAAATCCAGACTGGTTTTAACTTGCTGGTACCGGCTCACCTGGGTAGTCCTGGAAAAGGGCCGTTAAACGGTTGTGTGTGTGTGTGTGTGCGAATTCAGTCATCATTAAACTCAGGATTGCCAATATCTTTGGCAAGATCAGACAGAAATCACAGTTTAACATGTTACCCATGACAATGTGTGAGCAAAAACGTGAAAAAACAGCAGTGTCAACTTTATGGGTAACAACCCGACATCTAAAAGTTTTAGGTTTTGGCTTCCGAGTTCTAAAATCATATTCCAACAATTTGGTAAGTCCTACAAAGTGATATCAATATCACATAGACAACTACAGTAGTTTTAACTCGACATGACTTGGTAATTACAGCAGAACTTAAAGGGAACAAAAAAACCAGGCTTTATGAATAATTTCAAAAAATTTAATCAACTGTTCCTTATATGAAGGGGAACCATTTTCCAAATATGAAATTCCATCCTCACTTTCTGAGTAATCACAGTCACTGAACCAAAAGACAGACAGAAAACAGAATAATAGAAAATCAAGTTATCTTAATATAACAGTCTGCTTCAAATCAGTCAAAATTTCCATCAGTTATACAGGATTAAGTATGGTAAAAGTGACAACATCAGTTACGAAAACAAGCACAGGCATAGACACATCTGATTACACATTAACTATGCAAACCAGTCGCATAAAATTCAATGATCTAATTGGAATTTCATACTTGACTGCTAATGATAACTCCAGTTACCACAGTTGCATATGAAATACAGGAACCAATCAAGTTTTGCTGATGGGTGCCTGCCTTCCTGCATCTATAATGACGTTTCAAAGGACTTCCAAGTTTTTGTGGTAGCTGCTTATTCATTTAACTTACAGAAAATTTGAACTTACAAGAACTGGCTTAAAATACACCAAAAGCAAGCTACATTGTTACATACACTGTACTATGAAAATGCCTTCACACTGAGCACATGGAAAATATTTTAATATTATCTGTAATACACACAATAATCATAATCAATGAAAACTGCAATCAACACACATCAATGAACTCAATTGCCAGTACTGGCAACATTACAATTTGTTACAATGTACAAAAAACATTAGGTCTTTACAGATACTGTCAATGTGCAGTCAGAATCAGATACGTAAATCTCATCAAATCACATCAGCAATGCATGAATAAACAAGATACATGTATACATAACAGTGTAGATGTGTACTTGGACATGTAGTATATAAACTAATAATAATAATAATGCGCATGATATACAATCTGATAAGTCAACTGAAAGGCAATCATAGACCTTATATTCGACAAGGTCTGTAAGGAACTCCCACATTCTAAATAAATTATTAATTTACGTGTATGAGTATGCAATATTTATACATGTCTCTAGAAATGTTACATTGTTTGGCAACTAAGCTACACACCGTAAACTCAAACATGTGATAAAGTAAGCATGCAGACTTATGCCATCAACACATCTAACACGAAATAAAATAAATGTGAAATAAATGCTTCTTTTAGCATTTGTTTAAGTTTTATTTTATGTCATCGCAGATGAGCTGAAATAAAATAAAACAAACATTTCTTGCATGTTATTAGCAAGACCAATATCCACAAAGCGAAGCAACTCAGCGTGATTGTTAAATCATACATAATGAGGCACTGCATGGTTCTGCATAGCCTGCATCATGTATTGCATCAAGAAAAATTACCATACACCATGCCCACTTGCAGCACTTATTTTATTTCACATTAGATGTGCCCACGGCATTAAGCAGTTGTTACAACTCTCCTGAAGCCAGCTGAAATAAATGAGACACATGACATGGAACAGTGGAGACTAACTAAAATCTAACCACTCATTCCCTGCACCAGGTAAATCCTTTCGCTCATTTTCACTATTGTTCATCTACGGCTTCCTTGAGAAATCCTTGTGACACACATGGAGACATATTGACAAACTGGAATCAATGTTACATTGTTTGGCAACTAAGCTACACACCATGAACCTCTATGCTTTGCAATCCTAATCATAAAAACTACATGACAAGCAAAAAAAACTTTTTAAGATGGAAACAAGCATCTTGAGCATCTTGTTTATACACTGTCATCATATTTGAATTTAGGTCCACTCAAAATGCTTTCAGAAAATTGCAAAAATGCTGTAATGAGTGGTCTGACTGTCTCATAAGGACGAGGATGCGGGAACCCAAACAACTTTCTTCTGCTCTCTGTCAATAACTGGCTTGATTTTACAGCACATGAATGCCAAACTGCCACCGGGAATAATTTCTACAAATATATAACAACATCAGCATTTTATCATTTATTTAGCTTCATAAATTAAAGTGCCAATGCAAAATGAACTGTATCATTTCTATGCCAACTCTATCCTAAACGACCTATAAAATACCACCTCAAAACAGCAATGCTATCTATCACCCAGTACACACACCCGTTTAATGGCCCTTTGTCCAGGACTACCCGGGTGAGCCAGTACCAGAAAGATAAAACCAATCTGGATTTTACTGAAGCAAGAGACAGTGAATGGCAGTGACATCAGCTGGGACATATGTAAGACTGCACCTCGCTCCAAGCAGATAACCACGCCAGCACCCCACTGCTCAGTTTTTTTACAGGCCGGATGCCTTTCCTTCTGCCAAACCAACAGTGTCAAAGTACTGAAGGAAATCTACCACCCAGTACTCATTACATTAATCTTCATATGTTTTCACAAACAAAACTAGGCATAAATGCCTCAGCTTATACTGTAGCAAAATCTATCGCAGCAGCATCACTAAAAAGTCAAAGCAAAAATACCTGCAAAAACCTTCTCATAGATGCGTTCGTATTCCTGAAACCTCTCGAAAAGATCTTTGGCCACTTTACTGGAAACTTTTTCTGGCAGAAACTGTGGATCCTTCACCTCCCTACATGACAAATTGATAGCAGAGTCACACACTACAAAGTGACTACATCTCAACAAATGCAAATTTCCCACAGTGCAAGTATGTCATAATACCTGTGACAGCCAACTTGCCAACAGATTTAGGACCAGTACGGCATCCACCTGGGTCCCGAAAACTAAGATGTTTGGGGACTACAATTGTTCCACTGGGAGATATTACCCTGGTATGTTATATGAGTGGATGTTTAAACTGACACCCTGGTCCCTGTTCTGCTCCATACTAAATGATCAAGACCCACCATGGTTACAAAATCGAGATGTCTATATTTTTCCCGGGTTCCAAGTGGCTCAGTGTAAAATGCTCTTATTGCATGCAATGGTGGTAAATGTTAAAGATCTACACAAAGAGGTGGCTCGCAACCAACCATGGTGCCACTGCAGGATGTTAATGGCTCACCATGTCCCAGCAAAACAAGAGTTTTACTTGCTACTCAAAGGTTGCACGTTGGATTCCTGGCCATTCTGCCTTCAAGCAACAACCTTAATAAACTTGTTGTTCAGACGTAAGTGCCTCAGTTACCAAGCAGTATTAACTGGTACTATTTGGGTGAACAATAGACCGGAAGATGACAGATTATCTGCAAACATGTATTATACTTTGCTGCATGCAAAATGAGCTTAAGCCGATACATTCATGCACGGTTGCAAACATGTATTATACTTTGCTGCATGCAAAATGAGCTTAAGCTGATACATTCATGCACGGTTGCACTGTCTTCATAAGATACATCACAGAGCAGGTGACTGGTGCAAAAACGACAGTTCATCATGTGTTATGGTAAATACGATGTATGTACATCAGTGTAACAATCAAACGGCTGTTACCTGATCTGCTTAGTAGACTTGTGTTTGACAAAGAGGACAATTGGGTAGATATGTGCACGATGCAACTGGTCCACAGCATCAGGAGAAGCGGCCAACAAGCAGTGACAATTCTGCACACACGACACCAACTCATTTGGGCATTTTGAATGCCTAGAACATGAAGTGTCCTCAAAGATACTAATTTTGAACTAATGTAATAAATTAACTGGATCAGACGTACAACAACGAAGCGAAAGTGAGATGAGATGGGATGCCAAAGGAAGACATGGTGTAATGGTGTTAAGAAGAATATCGAAAGTTTTGATCTATCCTGAGATGTAGAGGTTTAGAATACCTAAGAAAGAAACTAAGCTAGCCCACCCAGAAAATGGTCATTAAAGTAGCATGTGTGTTTAATTTGAGCAGTTTAAATTAAGACAGCATCTAAAAATAACAATAATCAAACAATATTGCAAAGCCAGAAAAAAATACAAGATTTACCCTCTATATTGTAAGTGTCTTATTACCTGGCAATAAGAAACATTTCTAAGACACAAATAAGCAAATAGTCACACTGCATAAGCCACGTCCGCTGTACAGCCCTATTAATGAATTGATAGATTGTTTACCTTCACAGAAACCGATGCTTACATTTCCATATCTCCTGGTTTTTGCATATCTGTAAGCATTTCCGACATTTTATCCCAATGGCCTGACTTTAATGGCTCACAAGATTTCTGAGCCAATGGCTATCTCTGAGACCACAATGTTTGCTTTCCTGACAGAAAGCAGAAGCACTGACCCTGCTCATCAGAGACTGGACTTGCTCGACATTGACTGTAGAGTCACAATGGAAAGTCGACGACCTGTGATGAATGTCACCGAGCCTGGATGACTCTGTAACAAAACAAAAACTTTCACATTCACAAAACTGTGAAAAAACATTAAAACTATTTACAGCCTTAGATGACCAAGGTAATGCTGCTGCTTTCCCACCATTTTGAAGTCTTCTTCTTTTCTGGCACGCACTACTAGGAGTGCGTAGCACCATATGCACACATCAGCCTCCACAGAGCACAGTTCTGGGCCAGGTCGACTGCTTCGTTCAGTGTGAGGTCGTAGAATAACATTTACAATTCAGCAGCAGATGCATGGATCATTTCACTCTAAATGCTGTATGTTATACTCTGAATTATCTAAAATAGCACAGTTATTAGCAGTTATAGGCACACCCATACCCATATTTTAACATAAGTAGAAGAAGTGAAATAACAGAAAGAATTATGCCAATTGCTGGCCTAATAAACCAAAGCAGTCATGTAGCAACACAAATGTTTTCCTTTATTCTGTCAACAAATAATTACAAATAATGGTAAGAAATTCATGTAACGACACAGTTACTATTCCTTTAACTACGAGAAAAGTACAAATACTGAAAATGACACTGCATACCGAAATCTAAGCAGCAGTATTTGTCCGGAGATTCAGATGCGAGCTTAGCAATGAGTGAACTGGCGAAAGGAGCAACAAGCAATACAGGACGAAGAATGCTGCCTGCAATGAGAAACAGTGCATTGTCAACGATCCATCACAAAACAGAAAAATTTCACCTGCAAAAAATAACAACACTTGTTCAAAAATCTGCACAACTTAGTATATTTTAGGCAAATCAATGGAAACTAAAAATGTTACTCACTGTCTAGTTTTTCCACTCTTTCCAGATTTAGCACCGATCCATCTACAACAATACGATTTCTTGACAGCAATTCTCAGAACATGCTTAACAACAGTGGATATGGTTCAGCATGATCAAGCATTACTATCACTGCACATATAAAGTCTCACACCATCATATATTTATGACTTCTTGTAGTCAATGCCACAATACAAATACCATACTATTACATATTAGTAGTCTTGCACAACTCATGAACAATATAACTTTTTAGACTGCAGTCACATGACCTGCACCTCGCACCAACTATGTCCATTATATCCCAAAGCTGACAGGACATGTCATGGATGAACTGTTGGGGTTGGCACAGAAAAGGGATGTCTGGCAAAAGCTCAACTAGAGAGAGAGGAGAGAGAGCTATACAATACAGCTTTCAATCACCATCAACATGTATGATGCTAAACCTGTATCAAAAGTAGTCACAATTCAGGGTGGGCCAAAAAACCAGACTGTTTTGGGGAGTTAATAACTTCGCAACAGTTATAGTATCAAAAAGGTGTGAGATATGTTCAGACAAAATTCAATATGGGCACCTGTCTCGCCTTGATAACCATCATGAGTCTTTTCAATAGCTGACTGATCGATCTGTTCAAAGTGTCCTGTCTTAGCTGAGCCCAACATCGATTAGCACGCATTTCAGATGATCGTTGTCTCAACTCGAAAACTGGTCACCAAATAGTCTGGATCTGTTTTTTTTGTCCCACGCTGTATATACACAGTTTACCGTCGGTGGTCACGACTGAGCCACCGCTGTTGATGGATGCTTCGGAGTGCGATGGCCGCATCTGCCCAGTGCCGGCCGCTCCATTTCCACCACCGACCGAGTCACGCTGGTCACTGCGACGGTGACGATGGCGACGAAACAGACTTCGGCGACGAAATGAGCCCGAATTGCGCACGCCGGCAATCTTGTTGAAGTCTGCTGCCAGGGATCCAGCAACGGCGGCGGAGTCAGTGATGTCACAAGTGCTACGGCGTCGGCTTGCCTCCTCATCGACTCTTTACACAACATAATAGACAGTTCTTACCAGCTACTATGTTAGAGGGGAAAGTAATGCAAAACAGTCATGTCTGTCTGTTAGTATCTACTCTTATCTCCTGAGCCAACTGATCTTTGTCCTTGATTTTCTGTACCTGTACGGGCCACGACCATAGCTCACAGGTGACGAAATGAGCACAAGTTGAGCACATGCTGTATCTTCAGTAGTCGATGGAGGAGAGTTTTTAGTTCGCTTTTCTAACACTTAGCCTATTTAGCCTATTTCCAGTTGTTTCAGGTAATTATTCAAACGTTCACCCGTTTAACGGCCCTTTTCCGGGACTACCCAGGTGAGCCGGTTGCCGGTACCAGAAAGGTAAAACCAATCTGGATTTTACTGAAGCAACAGACAGTAAGTGGCAGTGGCATCAGCTGGGCCATATGCAAGTCTGCACCTCGCTCCAGACGGATAACCATGCCAGCACCCCACCACTCAAGTTTTTTACAGGCCGGATGCCCTTCCTGCCACCTGACCAACAGCATCAAAGCACTGAAGGCATTAACAGCAGAAAACATCAGTGTAAATACAGAAGTATTAATTACAACATGATAAACATACATTCAAACTAGTGTTATTACAGCAGGTGCACTAAGCCAACCCTAACCCAAAATCTAGCTTTACGAAATCAGCTCTTCTCTGGTACACAGTCTACTTTCTTTTCAAAGTTCACAAAGATCCTACAACTTTTGAGTTGTTTTGTTAACAAACACAAAAAGACAAAGACACAGCTGGAATGCACACCTGGCAATGCTCGGAAGAATACCATGTGCTCCCGTGTAGTTCCCATAGGAATCCAGCTGCCAAGCATGCCAGACACCAATACGGCTACCGTGAACTGTGCTATCAACAAACAGGACATCACCACGAGCATAACTCAACTCCGGTGGTGACAATGGACTGCCACTAGCATCCGCTGAGAAGTCCGACAATGCACGCATGTAGAAAGAGTCACCTCCACGCTTCGATATCAGAGTGGAATTATATTCTAAAATTCAAACAAAAACCCAACTATTTATAGACAACTGGTACAGCACAGCATATGCAGGATCAATATTCACCAAATAAGAATATAGTGAGTCATCAGGATGCAACAATAATATATGTAGAGTTTTGCAAAAAGATTCACACATATGAAATCACTGTTCAATGATAGTATGCCACATGCATTACGTTCTTTTAACAATACCTGTGCACTACGTCCAACAACAATAACGGTATTAATCACAGAGGAAAAACATAAAAGCAATAAGCAGCACAAATTCACAAAAATTACACAGGAAAAGCCAACAGCACTTACTGATAATATTGTATTGGACACAACAACGAACTTCGTCACATGGCTTTCTTGTTTCTAAAATTGCTTGTTCAAGTGTAAGTTGTGAGAAACTGACACCGTTGAACTACACAAGTACATAACACAGCATTTCTATAAAATAGTCCACTTAGAGTAATAACAAAACACATTGATTACGTCCAAAATGCTATTTTGGGACGTATTTGAAGATATCACTGTATCTTCGTTTAGTGTGAAAAGTTGTACGCAAATCACGAGAATGATTCACTTATTAGCCATGGCTTGTACATCACAATGTCTGCCAGTCACCTCTCTGTGGGAGGCAGCAGCCAGCAAATCAACGAATGTGCATGAGGCTTTCAAGCCCGAGACTGAGGCGCTGACCCACGAGACTAAGGTGAAGTGGCTGGACACCTAAAGGCAGCCTCAAGACCAAGGCACCGAGACCGAGGCGACAAAAGTGTATATTTCTTGCTGTCACGATAGCACTACTGGATGTCTTCGTAATATAGGACTTCTGACACAAGCTAACTTAGTGCCACTGATTAACTGAAACATAAATGATTATGGTGCTTTATAAATGTTTTTCTTAAAATAATACATGATTCTGCCTTCCCTTTTGTCATTCACCAGCAGGCATCTGACAATAATACTGGAAGATGAACAGTTTACATTCTCACCTGCCCAACTGTGGGCACACTTCTTTGCAGTGTCAATCCACTTATCCTTTACCTTCCTCTTACTTCTTTTTCCTTCTAACTGTGTATGTAAAGCTCTGATTGGTAATTATCTATCCATGTTCAATCATTCTATGTACCAAAACAATGCAGCCTGTATTCAAATATTCTTTCAACTACTGTTATTTAAATAGTTCCTTCAGCGCTTTGACACTGTTGGCTGGGCGGCAGGAAGCGCATCCGGCCTGTAAAAAACTGAGTGGTGGGGTGAGGCGTGGTTATTTGTCTGGAGCGATGTGCAGATTTGCATATGGCCCAGTTGATGACACTGCCACTCACTGTCTCTTGTTCCAGTAAAATCCAGATTGGTTTTACCTTTCTGGTACCGGCTCACCTGGGTAGTCCCGGACAAGGGCCGTTAAACGGGTGTGTGTGTGTACTGTTATTTAAATATCAGTATGATCATCACGAACTGAGCCATCATAAGATGAAGAGAACAACTACCTGTAGGATCTGGTCACCACAATGTACACCGCTGGCTCCATCGAGCAGACTGCCAGGAGTCACGTCACGGACAAATATACCGACGGCATTGCCGCCGATGAGTGTCAGACCGACTGAGTCGTTAGGATGAACCTTCTTTCTCGCAACAAACCGCGGCAAGTTGTTTGCAGACGCCACATTGTGGTGTGAACGACTGGCACTGAGATCACACGTTGACCACAGTAAGTAAAATTATTACAGACAGTAACGACATAAAGTGATCTACCCAAAACACGAAGGGAGAGGCAAACATATAGATTAATGTTCTTTGTCTGTAGCTTAGGGTTAGCATTGGGATATGGTTTAGGGAGAGCATTAACGTTAGTATTAAGTGGTTTAGGATTAGGGGTAATCTGTATGAACTGTCTGTTCCACCTCGTTTTAGAGAGATCAAATATAAACTGGCATAGTACAGCTAAGATAAAGACAGAAATGTCTCTTTATTTAGAAGTCATTTCATTGATCAGAAAGAAGAGGTAAGCAAATAACTTTCTCTGGTTGTGTGCGATGCATCACAGGCTCTGTGGTATATCCACCTACGTTTACAATAGTAAAATGAACAAAGATGACTACCCAGCTTACACTCCTCTATGCGATATGGCACCACCTACCTTTTTAGTACTTCTTTGCATTCATTCAACACAGGCAAAATAAAGACCAAGGAATTTAAAGAGTGTAATTTTCACAGATTTAGACAAGCAAAAAAGTATTAAGGAGTTTCCAGCAACAAAACACAACACAAAAATCAAAATATATTCCAGTAGAAAGGTTGAAACCTTGTATGACTGGTGAGATGCTGACGACGCATGGCTGTATACGCAGCAGCTTTGCTGTAGCCCGCATGACAGACGTTACCAACTTGAGGTAACGTGCTGGATCGATTTACATCCATAAACTCTATAACAACAACAACAACAACAACAACCGTTTAACGGCCTTTGATCCGGGACAACCCGGGTAGGCCGGTACCAGAAGAAACATTCACCCACTCACACCCATCCGGATCATCGTGCTTCCTTTATCA
>Ga0126330_10000260_pt1 | contig 11530 bp, 12 predicted proteins | sample InaspJWI91metaG_FD_97004 | JGI IMG/M metagenome (GOLD analysis project Ga0126330, IMG submission 97004) | Marine gutless worms symbiont microbial communities from Oahu, Hawaii - Inanidrilus sp. 2 OAHU.JWI-91 metaG | ecosystem: Host-associated > Annelida > Digestive system > Unclassified...
AGCAAGAGATAGTGAGTGGCAGTGGCATCAGCTGGGCCATGTGCAAGTCTGCACCTCGCTCCAGACAGATAACCATGCCAACACCTCACCACTCAGTTTTTTTACAGATGCCCTTCCTGCTGCCCAACCAACACAGTCAAAGCACTGAAGGCAAAAATAAACAATACAAAAAATGTGAATTCTAACGAGATGCCTATGACGACTTGGACATGCAAATTAGTAATGTCAGACTTCTCTGCAGCCTTTTGGTCTTGCAGCACAATGGCCAGCCACTGAAAACAGCCAGTCAAGTTGTCTGAGTGACAGTGCACCAGATTAGCCACTAAGCCAAGGACGATGAAATCATCATTTTCATACAACATAAAAAAAATCCTCAAAATGCAACAGCTACAAAACATATACAACTGAGAATCACACATCTACTGCACAGCTGCTCCGGATACATTTGACACAGACCAATTCTGATACATTCTAGGCCGATACAAGTGTTATTATAAGCCAGCACAACACAGACGACTGCTGAATGCAAAGTTACCGTTTTCCAGACCGTTGACTTTGCTGTCATCAGCTCCTGACTCATCTTCTGTCACATCTTTACCCGCAGTGTCCGAAGCTTCTTTGTCCTAGCACACAACAATCAAGATCAATTCAGTGCTATGCTGACATGACACTGACTGACAGCTAATCTTATCATGCGATTATTATTATTATTATAAGCCAGCACAAAGCATAAGATGATGATGATGATGATTATTATTATTTTAAAGCCCACCATGTGCCAGCTGTCTGTCTATATGACAAGGGTAGAAGATATGTGTGCTGGCCAAATTGGAGTACTCGTCATTCGTCAATCCTGTTATTATTACTATAGCAAGTACTATTACAGTGCCGTAGAGTCCAAAAAATGTTCAAGAGCACTTAACGACAGAGAAAAAACCTATGATCCCATGAAGGAAAGTGGCAACAACATTCGTCTACTGACCTTATGCAAACAAGGTAAAAAATTCTACAGGTCCTTGCGTAGCAATGCAGAGTGCATCACGTAAAATTTAAAGATGCTCCGAGAGTTGAAGTGATCAACGTTCACTGAAGAAAGCAACTGGCAGTGACGTCACCATACAAACATCAGATGCACACAATGTTGATGTTCCATTCTCTGTTTGCTGGTTGTCTTCTGTTTGTAAAGATATTGTCACATTATGTACAATGCGATGACAAGTTCTCATAAGAGTCATAAGAGTGAGTAAATTTGATCAAAACTTTTTACGACATGTCAATGAAATACAATTTCTTTCAACACAGTCGTAAGTAATATGATAAAACAAATTTTAAAGTACGGGTCTCTAGTGCTTGCCAAAAACTACCGTGAGAGTCTTAGTGTCCGTACGGTCTAAAGAACAGGTGTGGCATAAAATGCAGGAACAATCGGAGAAATTTTCAACATCTCTGTGTACAACTACCACACACACGTTTAACGGCCCTTTTTCTGGGACTACCCAGGTGAGTCAGTACCAGAAAGGTAAAACCAATCTGGATTTTACTGAAGCAAGAGACAGTGAGTGGCAATGGCATCAGCTGGGCCATATGCAAGTGTGCACCTCACTCCAGACAGATAACCATGCCATCACTCCACTACTCAGTTTTTTTTACAGATACCCTTCCTGCCACCAAACCCAACAGCATCAAAGCACTGAAGGCATTAACATCACCGCGCACTAGACGGCTTTTCTGCAAGTCCGTGTGCTACGTACGTAGACGATCCTGCGTATCTTGGTGGTCCGTGTGTCCTCGATGACGTCCAAGTCTTTGTGCTGTGACGGCGACGACACCAGCTCCCCATCCTCACGATCGTCGGCAATGTTCTCCGCCAACACGACATCCGCGGCTGCTATCTCACCCGCGCTGATCTCCGGTATCAAGCCCTGATCACACCCCACGCATGATATGCGCCACTTCAAGCAGTCAGTAAAACTGCAATTTCTGTGGTTCACGTTTCCCCAGGTAGTGCAGAGACATTAGTTAGGTGACGTGGAAGAATAAATCACTGTTTGACAGCTTTCTCTCGACAACATTTCTGCCAAAAATTATCAAAATTGGTTCATGCACATCAAAATTATAGCATGCCAAGTCACTGACGATTTTGGGGGGGGGGACACAATGTACTGCTGCTGTTGTGGATAATTTCACACACCACTTTCACAGTGATAATGTGCTACACTACTACTACTACAACCGTTTAAAGGCCTGTTTTCCAGGACAACCAAGGGTAAGTTGGTACAGAAAGGTAAACCAGTTTGGATTTAAATGAGGCAAGAGATGATGGGGTTTTCGGATGGCAGTGGAATCAGCTTGATCATAGACAAACAATCTAAAAACAAAAACATGAGACCCATTTTCCAGGTCATAAGCATCAGCATACACCCAGTGACTGCTCGGAAATATGAACAACCAACAGCTGCACCTTTAATGAATCGGTAGATATGTTGACTGATAGCAGAGGCCTGTGTGGGAGAGACGTGGAACCCCAGCGACGCTTCCTTGCTGGCTTGGCTGCAGTGAACTTATCTGACAACAGCGGAAATTCAGAAATAATAATAAACTCAAGAAACGATAAATAAGAAATAACAAACACTCTCTTCTAGGTACACAACTGACAACATTAAAAGAGTGGACACTATCTTCTAGGCACACAACTGACAACATTATGAAAGTCTGCTATAATATTACTACTGTTGTATTGTATGTTTATTAATATTACAAACGCTAAGTCAACCAGCAAAATTCTTAATGCTTTGGCATCTAAAAAACTGCAAAAATGACAAAACTGCACCAAAGTTATCAAAAATAATCAAATCAATTATTCTAACATCAACGCATATGATGGAAAGAGCATACTGATATCAAATTTTATGGTGTATCTTTCACACAATTCTGTGAGTCCATCTGTCTGTTACAATCCTGGAGAGTACGAAAAATTAGCAATTTTGATAAATACTGATAACAGACAGGGAGCAGTAAGACTGTTTAAGATTCCTGTTTATAATGCAAAGTGTTTAATATAGCAGCTATGTTAACGCGCTTGCAACACAATGCCTTTAAAAAGACAGCCAGCAAACCTGAACCAAGTGTAGCATGGCTGCAAACAGATACACACGCCAAGATGGCTTACAAATCTTTGTCGACTGGCTGGAATTATAACAAGCTGCACAGGTTTGTTCCACAAAGAAGTTACAAAATGATACATTTCATAAACTTTCCAAAATATGAACTAGAGTCGAGGGCAAGCTGATCAGAAAATGCCTCTTCCAGGGTGCATGCAGGTATGCACACACAAATGGATGCACAATACGAAAACATAATGTCGCTGAACGATCCACGGGGTGGACATTTCGGCGGAAGCATAAAAAAGATAAATGCACATGCAAATTAACCCAACAACATTTTGTAACTAAATTATGGAACATACCTCGTACAAATATATGTGCATATTTTTTATCATATGAGTAATACAGCTACTACCATCTGGTTCTTCGTTAGATTTATCTTGCAGCGTATTTCCAATGGGCACCTGTACCAACCACACACACACCAGTCAAAGGCTACACACTGGCATGGAATATATGACTGTCCAAGTATGAAAACGACACAGGAAGTAAGAAGAGTTATTTATAGTATACTGCATACTCGCCACTCAAATAAATTGTTACACATTCCACACACACTGTTACTTCATCAACTTAACAATTCAAAACTTCATTTACAGCTCACTGAGAAACAGAACAAAGAACCATACATAAAATGTATTATCCAAACAAATGGCCACAGCAAAGGTAAGGTATAGGTAAACGGAGTATAGCAGTCAGCAACTAGCATCACCGCTATGGGAACTCACACGACATATGGGATCACACCTGCCACCCGGCAGAAGTGACAGAAGTGCCCTAGGGTAAATGCCATGCACTGCTGCATAATGAGCAAGGCTATAAATACAAAAGTACAAATATCAGAACAAAAAAATAACTTCACTGTAGATGAAATATGTGCAGGTCCACACTGAAATAATGCATCTCAAAGCATCTTTCTGGCATTTGTAAAAGTGAACTAAGATCTGTAAAGGCAGAGAAGCCTAGAATATGTTAAAAGAATTCAGCGCATCATTAATGTGAAGTCAGAGATGTCAAACCAGTGAGCTGGTAGCAGGAAAAACAATTAACATGTATACTTGATAACCAAAAACCTGTAAACAACATTATAGCACAAACACACAATGTTGCAACTTAACAGCAAATGACATAAGCATATTTGGGTGTTGAAAAGAGGATGAGTCTTCAGACTGCAACGCCAATGATAACTGCACATGAAACGGTATGTGGATGAACAAGCTGGCAATGTCAACGTTACAAATGACATCTAGCTACCATTTCGGAAACACATCCTTTTAAGACATGAAAGTTGTCGCTCTCTCTGAAGTTGTTCTGCGAAATTCCATCCAGCCATTAATATCTTCAGAATTGCCTTAACATTATGTCGGCATTGTAACATCGGCACTGTAACTAGCTGTGCTGTATAGTCAGTCCAATATCTGCTGATCGGAAATGAGTTTGTAATAACGATTTCAGCCACAATTTCCACAACGGTTCTTATCATCAGAAGATGTATGTATAAAGCTTCACATGTTGTCTCATCATCCTGCACATTCACTGGTAACTTGGGTCACAGCGGAGACGACAAAACTGCATTATAGCTATCAGTCAGCCGGCAAGTTGGATGACAGTATATAACCGTACAAATGGTAATACCGAAGATCAATTCAATTGTTCATGGCAGATTTGACATAAAGTATGCTTTCAAAAGTCTGCTGAGGTCAGTTGCTGATAAAGATACTGGATACTCAGTATCTTAGCCATCAGAGCTTATTCACACCGTTCACAGTACGAGAAACAAGGTTAATGACAAAGCTTCAGTGTGATAAACACGCTGTAACTGACCAAGCAAATGACTCCAAAGCAGTGTAAATTGTCCATTCAGTAGTTCAGTTACAGGAGTAAGACTGAATATCTGAGATCATGAGTCAATGTCGCCAGCAGTTCAAACCAGAAAAACATGATTATGCTTCCTTCCATATGACTGTTAAGAGAGGGATATAATAATGTCCACAGTGATTTGGAACTCCATTAAAGAATTCATTCACATAATATGCAAGCTTCAGACACGAATGACACTGTTCAACGATTTCAAGTCAAATAACTGTTCCATATATGATGGCGATAAGACAGCAGTTGACAAATGTCATAATTCAATAACATATAGACAAATCACTTGACTGGGTTAAACACAAAGTAACATGGAAATGACAATGAATGGTTAAATGTTCATGCAACTGTTCCCTTATAACAAGTATGAATTCAGTAGATTATGGACAAAACTGAGGATGTTAACAGTCAATAACTGTGGAAGTGTCCATATTTGGTTTGCCTTCCTGACTTCAAGAATTTTAACTGATGATGATCTAATAACAGGAGACACCTTCTGAAGCATATGGAATTACTATTGATTTGATCAATGTTTCTGCAGTTCATCATGCTGATTCGCAATGTCATTAATTCCACAAATGTGTGAATTGCACTCAGTAACAATGTCAGCAATATACTCTACTACAGGCACAGCTTCCAATTCAGTGACTTCAAAACAATTAATGTTCATTGAAAACACGTAACATTTCTGGAGTAAACTGTTAGATCATACGTCAAAGAAATGACACATGTGGATCATTTCTGATAGACGAAGCTTTCATCAATTCGGACTGGAATTCCATTAAATGATTTGCAAATATATACAAGCTTCAGACGAGGATATGATTCAAAAATGACTAACTCTTCCATATCTATCTATTATCCACCGATGACAGACTGCAGTGAGTGGCAAACGTCAGATTTCAATAACACGTCAACCACGTGACATCACTGGTAAACATAAGTCAAACACGGATGACTATGGAAGTGATGCAATGGTTCAACTTTCACACGACAGTTCCGTATGACATGAGCACTAATTCAGCAGAACACAGATAAAATTGATGCGTTTAACGGTTCAATGTTCAATGACTTCGATACCTCGGCAATGTTTTGTGTTGATACCATTTTCACACAGAACGGAAGTACTGAAATAATTTGAAGGCACCGGGAAGGACTGCCATGTAAGCAGCTCGCCGTAAAATTGTCAAAGTTGAATTCAATCAAAATAACATCATCAAGTAAATCAACAGTGGAAAATGGAATATTCTGTTTGGTCATCCAAGAACTGGGTTAATAACTGCATAATTACTGACTGGAAACCTGGATGATATCACAGCATTCGTCGATACTGTGGGGCACAACTAGTTAAAATGTGTCATTGTTTGTAACACACAGTTATTGCCAAGTTCATCATGCTGATCATTAATGACAATAATCCAGAATTCTAACTATGATATTCAGTGACGATGATGCCACCAGATGGTGTTGCTTCATATTCAACAACTTCAAAACTGTCACTCTCGTAGACGTAATAAGAATGGAACATATCCCGAGTAAACTGTTGAATTATACATTAAATGTCACATGTGGACTATTACTGATCAGCGACGACGAATTTTAATCAACTAGAAATACAGCTTCTGATACATGAACTGTGGGTGGAATGACACCGGTTGACATTATGCTCGCAGTATTGCCGGAATTCCATTTAAACTCAACTGCAGCTAGACACAGGATCTTTTTGACTAATGCATGAGTGGAGCTTCAGTAACTGTGTGATGAATTTGTAACAGTCGAGTGATATGTTGCCTGGACTGATAATTCAATGCTATAAATCGCAATGTTATTCGGATACTTGGCTTCACTCGAAGGCCAAACTGCAGCATCGTCGACGGTTCGCAACACCCATGATGAGGCGAATGAAAATGCAACTTCTAACTAACATATACAGCAAGGCAAGGAAGGTGCAAACACATGTATAGTATGTGACAAAAATATAAAGAGTCATACTGTTCTAAATTAACAAGTGGTCACTTTTTAATTTTATAGAACATATGAAACAACTTCACAGCGGCTGCAATTGAGAGATAAAATGTTAAAGACAACTGGATTACTGCAGACAAGAAGTGCAACACCCAACAAACAGACAACAGAACTAACTAAAAACTATGTAAGTTCACTAAGAAAGTCTAACTAATACCTGTTTCTCTAAACTCTTCTCTGCTAGATCATCAGACTGTTTCCTCAAATCACCAGCACCTCCACTCGCTTCCCTTTATCAACGACAGCAATGATATGAACAGCATTAAAACATAGTCAGAGATATCAAAGCATTCACTGAATGCAAATTCGCAAATGTCAGCTTCCAAATCCATTTAAATGCAAACACAAACGATGCTTTGGAGACAAAGAACAAACATCAAACTGAAATGATCACCCGCAGCACACACACACACACACCCGTTTAACGACCCTTTGTCCGGGACTACCACGGTCAGCCGGTACCAGAAAGGTAAAACCAATCTGGATTTTACTGAAGCAAGAGACCATGAGTGGCTGGGCCATATGCAAGTCTGCACTGTGCTCCAAACAGATAGCCACGCCAGCACCCCACCACTCAGTTTTTTACAGGCCGGATGCCCTTCCTGCCACCCAACCAACACCGTGAAAGCACTGAAGGTAGCATCAGGCATAATAAACGGTCGGAAGCCAAAATGTGTTGTGCTATGCTGATTGCATTTGTGGGTATATAATCCACTTCATCATTAGCAGAAACAACTGTTCGTTTTTGTCTTAAGTTATTTGCTTTATACTCACATTAATCACTTACGGGACCAGAACTAACAAACAAATTCATAGTCAACAAAATGGCACTTAAAACATTTGACAATTTCCTAATAATATAATATTAACAGCATTTGCATTCAAATGCAGAGGAATGCAAACATAAACATTCCTAGTAATTATAACGTAATTTACCATTATGTGCTGCCAAAACAATGTTTCAGTCTGTCCAGGAAAGACACACAGGCCATTAAAATTGTTACATTGCATAAAGATAAAGAAAAAGTCACATTATCCAAAACAAACAGAAAGGCCACAGTTACACCACACAATAACAACAAAAAATACTATGTACAAAACATGCAGTGATGAAAGAGAAAAGCCACTGGGTATGCAAGCCAGCATTATTTGGTCTCAACTCTCAAGACAGGATAGATTGGGAGGTTGCAACAAAAAGGGCATTCAGTGCAAAAATGGGGATAGTGGAGAAGGGGGCACCGAGTCCAAATGGGGTGGCATCCAAATAGATTGTTGGTGCATCTGTTATCTTTCCCTGCAGCATAAAAACCAGAAGATGCGTTGAATCAGCCTCTCTGGCTGTCTATTCCACTCTGGCTGGAGATTGTCGCGCGTTGCATCGGCCTGTCGGTTCCACTCTGGCTGGAGATCGTCGCACGTTGCATCGGCCTGTCTGGCTGTCGGTTCCAGTCTGGCTGGAGATCGTCGCGCGTTGCATCGGCCTCTCTGGCTGCCTGTTCCAGGATGAAGCGAGTTCTGCATAACAGTGGGTAGTGGGTACTGTGACCAGGACTGCCGGCATACTGATCCATATACGATTAAAGGCGCTGGCTGTAAATATGAGCCGGCCATCTGGCCGACTTGTTGTATGCTGGCTTAATTTGGTCTAACAACCCTCGCTGGCTCAAAGCACTGTAAAGGCAATGAGCTACCATGCAATGGACTCAATGTCAATGCAAATCCTTCTTCCTCATGGGTGTGAGTGGGTGAATGTTTCTTCTGGTACCAGCTCATCCAGGTAGTCCGGACAAAGACGGTTGTGTGTGTGTGTGTGTAGGAGGAGGAAAAAACACTTACAATCTGCTATCCACTGAGTGCTGGCTTTCTTCCATTGTTAACTCAACTGCTTCTACTGCATCCTACGACATGACAACAAATAATAAGTTTGGTGATGTTATATTCAAGTGCTTCTTTGTAAAATGCAGATTTAACACAAAGAATGCTGCCGAAGCAAGACCTGCTTTGTGTATTTTAAAGCAAACAGTTTGAAGGTTTCACTGTAAAAATTAATTTAATCCATAAAGATTTACCCGTGTAATGCTGTGCTAGTGTGGTCCTAGCTATGACCCTTTGTCTGTCTGTGTGTCACATGTCAGAGTGCTACCGAGAAAGCTGAATGGAGGCCTCATTCCGCATTCCTGTGCTATAAGGAAATTCAGGTATCTACAAAAATATGGACCTACTGCCCTCTGGCACTTTGTCCTGAACTCCGGACCTAGAAAATTATGCCGTGCACAGCATGTCGATTGTCACAACATGTTGTCAACTTGGTCTGACAATGGCGGACGTTTAATGTGATATACCGGATTGTCGTCGGTCAACTAAGCTGACAATACTTGCAACTGTCGATGTTCAACCGATGACCTTTGCCAGTCTGTCACACTCAGTGTCCACCACTGCGTACAGCATGACGCACATGAGGCATTTCCTTGCGAGTAACTATCAGTAACAGATAATTTTAAAAATTTCAACATCACACCTCTTTTGTAGTAGTCTGCATGGGCTCAGCACGGCTATCATCCTCATCTGATGAACTATGCTGTTGCTCAGCTGGCTGCACTGCCACTGCCTCTGTAGGTAACTCTGACTCGACCACACCAGATTTCGTTTCCATGCCGTCACCCTTATCTCTCTTCACTTCTGGAGACCGTGACCTAGAACGTCGGTCATCAGACCGCGACCTTGAACGTGACCTCGAGCTCCGCGACGACTGAGACCTCGACCTTGACCTAGAAGACCGTGAATGAGATCGACTTCTCCGGCGGCGGTCTTTGTCATGAACGGGAGATGGAGAGCGTGTGCCGGAGGATCGAGATGAGGAGCGTGATATGGCCCTCACGTCGGTGTGCTTGGAGGCTTGTACTTGCTCGGCCGTCTCCTGTCCCACTGACCCAACAGCCTCTCTATACACATCGCAAACCAGTCCACTGGCACAACCGACAACTAACAGACTAGTTAGCTCCATCCACCACACAGCTAGCAGGGATTCTTAGTGATAATGTGCTATATAAATCTACACACACTCACTCATTCAGGTCATCTTTCCTCTCTGAAATTTCTTCCTCTACTGGTTATGAAAGATCGGTTTAAGACGGCAGACATACACACACATGCATCACCAATACCTCATGCACACACGTGACACCTGCAACTTACTCTCATCAAGCAAACTGTGTTTGGTGCGAGACAGAACGTTAAACCCTGAGTCAGTCAAGCATGTCAGACAATTCAAAACAAAAAAATCACAGCAAACAAAAACTCCAGCAGAAGCAGTCAGTCATAAGCCATAAATATGGGGGTTTCTTTGTTTATTCGGTATGGCAGCAATACATGCTGGATTCACACAAATACAAACTAGCAAATGAAAAGCATAAACTAAAGTTAAACGTAGACCAGGATTAACTATCAGGAACGGAAATTAGATACACAGTATGGGATACGGGAGTTCCGGAATGTTCAGCTCTATTTTTAAAAAGTTCGTATTTGTTTGTGCGATGCATTATCTCAATACATCTCAATAAATATAAAACAGAGAAGATGTCTGAAAGGATGTATGCACAGGTAACGTAAAAACTGCAGATGTATCCTACACAGACCTTCTAATCATGCACCATCTGAACTAATCAAAGGCTAAAGCTTAGGCAATACTACCCATAACCTCAAGCACATGACAGGTGTTCTGACTATGTTATAAGTCATATTCCTTCCGTCCAACGAAGTAAAATCTTGCATAATGGCTGTGGTAGATGTCATCTACATCAACAGTGACTCTAAGACAGACTACGTAGATTAATCGTGCCAAAACTACAAAAAAAAAAACAAAACTCAAAGCTCAATAATGCTTACGCGAAGAACACAGAACAGACTGAGCAACTATTCACAGAAAACATTCCACACAAGCACTAACTTCACTGAGTCTTGCGAATCAGCCGATGGCGGCAATTTTTCCGAGTCTACAACAAGTTTTCACATTTAAATAAACACACACACACGCACGCACGCACACGCACACACACACACACGCCGTTTAACGGCCCTTTGTCCAGGACTACGCGGATGAGCCGGTACCACAAAGGTAAAACCGAACTGGATTTTACAGAAGCAAGAGATAGAGAGTGGCAGTGGCATCAGCTGGGCCATATGCAAGTCAGCAACTCGCTCCAGACAGATAACCACGCCAACACCCCACCACTCAGTTTTTTACAGGCCGGATGCACTTCCTGCCGCCCAACCAAGTGTCAAAGCACTGAAGGCAAAATTTACATAAAACACACTACTACTACTACTACAACCATTTAACGGCCTCTTTTCCAGGACAACCTGGGTAAGCCTGTACCAGAAAGGTAAAACCAATCTGGATTTTACTGGAGCAAGAGACAGTGAGTGGCAGTGGCATCAGCTGGGCCATATGCAAGTCTGCACCTCGCTCCAGA
>Ga0126330_10000261_pt1 | contig 11526 bp, 9 predicted proteins | sample InaspJWI91metaG_FD_97004 | JGI IMG/M metagenome (GOLD analysis project Ga0126330, IMG submission 97004) | Marine gutless worms symbiont microbial communities from Oahu, Hawaii - Inanidrilus sp. 2 OAHU.JWI-91 metaG | ecosystem: Host-associated > Annelida > Digestive system > Unclassified | place...
GTCATACTTTTATTATTGGTATTCCATCACCCACTCACTCTCTCACTCTAGGCTTAAATCCTTCCTTTTCTGCGAATCCTCCCTACCGCAGCCTTTCCTTTGTCTCCTTCAAGATTCACTATAAATTATGGATTTCCCAGACTGTTTACTGCTACTTCTGAGCATATCCGTCTTTTTTTACTTTTTAGTTTTTTTTCTGTTTTTACACTTTTTCAGTTGTCGGTTCCGTGCGGTAGATTAAGCTGACTCATGTCGGCTTTCGAGCGCACGTTAAAATAGCATCTCGTATCGTATCGTATCGTTTTCTCGAACGCTGGCCTGCGTGCTCCACTGCGTTCTACACAGTTGGTCAAGTATTACCAGGCGGCCCGTCGTGCCGGCGACGACGAGGAGGGAAGTGCCGCGCGCGTCACTGCCTGGCTGGCGCCACCAGGAAACGACGACGACGAATCAGTAGGGTTCAGTGGGGCTAGTGAGGTCAGGATTTGGTTTGAGTAGAGTTTAACGCCCCACCCGACACAGTATAGGTCATTTCGGAGGCGGTAGCGAGATCAGGAGGGCTGGTACTGTTGGCGAAGAGACTGAGGCCAGTTTTTGTTTGTGTAATATTGTTGGCGACAGTGACGGCATTAGATGACGACCGAACCTTCGAAACCACGAAACTTCAAAACCGAGATCAACTTCTCGAGACCGAAATCGAGACAGGCAGAACTCTTGAGACCAAGACGGAGACGGAGACCAGAGTTTTGACTTCGAGACTGAAACGGTGGCCTCCGGACTGAAGTCGAGAGACCGGAATTCTCTCATCGAGATCCGAGTGGAAACGTTTCGCCTCGTGTCCGAGACTGAGACCGAGAAGTAACGCTCGAGACAAGGCCGAGGCCAGTCTGGAATCGACAGACTTCAACACCTCTGGCCCCAACATGTAGAAATGGGTCAAGTGGGGACCCTGACCACGCCCACTTGGGGGACAGTCAGTCATCGCAAGGTTAATACTTCACGTGGCCAACGAGTATACGAAATTTGAAGTCCCCACCTTTAGCCGCTCCACATATATTTAAGACGGTTTAAAATTCTAAAGTGTGTCACGTGACCCTGACCACGTCCCTTTCAGGGATGACTTGTCGTCAGCAGGCTGGGACTTGCTACCATTGTGTTAGAATTCGAGTAACGATTGCAATCATGCCCACACCAGTTCTCGTCCGCTGCGGCATCGGCAATGTACCGTAAAGAAACGACGACGACGACGACGACGAAGCAATTTCGAGACACGGCACTAATTACGTGATCCCCGGCGTCGGTCCGAGGCGGGATTTATTCGCAATCCTGTTCGCCGTTAGACCTCTGCGCCACGCCAGCCAGGTCGGAGCCGCTGCACGGGCGCCTCACCCGGCCGGCGTCGCTGATAACGGTCGTTAGGTTCCCGCCGGCCGGCAGCACGGCCGGCCCCGCGTCTTTCCCGGTTATTAGACTCGGCCGCACGCCTCGACGCATGACGTCGGCGGCGTGGCGGCGCAGCAGCAGGGCGTCGGACTTCAGCGATCACGAGGTCGCTAGTTCGATCCCCGGCCAGGCGCGGCTGCGTAGTACGACGACGCTGGGCAAGTCGTTCACACTCGCGCGTGCCGCGTTGCTGCGCGCTGTCGTTTACTTTTACCGCATGACGTCGGCGGCGGGCGACGTAACGGTACAACGACAGGACGTCGGACTGACTATCACACGAGATCGAGAGTTCTATCCCCGGCCAGGGCGCGGCTTCGCACAACGACGCTGGTCAAGTCGTTCACACACACGTGGGTCGTTTACTTTTGCCGCAAGACGTTGGCGGCGAACGGCGTGGTGGCGCAATGGTAGGGCGTCGGACTTCAGCGATCACGAGGTCGCGAGTTCGATCCCCGGCCAGGCGCGGCTGCGTAGTACGACGACGCTGGGCAAGTTGTTCACACCCACCTGGGTCGTCTACTTTTACCGCATGACGTCGGCGGCGAGCAGATGTGACACGCAAAGCCCTCTACGCGCGTACATTGAAACGTTCGTCTTCGTAGACGACCGGTGGCGTAGCTACAGCGGGTTCGGTCGGGTCGGTCAGCAACCCGGTGCAGCTTCCGGGGCTCCAGGTCACAAGACCCGGCACGCGGCACAGCCAGAGATACTAACAACTCCCAGCTCAACGTCACGTCACGGCCAACATGTTGCGAACAAAGTTGGGCGCTCGGTGCGATGAACTTACAACGGTCGAACTGAAGCCCAATTCACACCGCCCGCCGGACACGACAAGACGGTCCTGTCTGTGTCGTGTCAGGCGCTGTGAATTGAGTCTCGAGACCGTCTGGCAAAGTCTGAACAGTTAGCCGATAGATCACCCTCGTCGCGCGGCGTTTAGTGAAGAACTTTAGGTTTAGTCATAAGCAACAGTCCACAGCGTGTTTACATTTTGCGTGGCGTACAACGTCGCTGGAATAAAGCTGGAATCAGATGCGTGCAGCCGCTTACAGGTAGCACCATCTGGTGAAAGCTACGGAGGTAACCGCAGGCCCGACAGAAAGTAACGGCAGCCTACTGCCGGGTATATGGCGTGATTCACTTCACGTCACCTGCGGGCTGACTGCCTGTACACCGGGATCAGCTCCGGGCCCAACGCTCGGTAACGAGTAGGAGAAAACTTTACCTTTACCTTACAACGTCGCTGCGTGTGGGCGGTCGGGCTGCCTGCCTGGCCTGCGTCCCGGCGGCGGCGGTCGACAGGCAGGCGCGACAGTGTTGTCTTGTGGCGGTGTGAATTGGACGATTGCTCTGAACGTGTTCAGACTTCAAATTTTCTGTCGTCGACAGTCTTGAGTTGTCGGGAATCCAATTCACACCGCCGAAGCGGACGCGACACAGACAAGACAGTTTTGTCGTGTCTGGCGTGGCGGTATGAATTAGCTTCAAGATGACAAGTTGACAACACTTGGGACTGCAGCTGTGGCTCAACCCCTCCCCCCGAGAAATCAGATATAGGTTGATAGTAATGGATAAAGTTCCACAGGGAAGTCCCGTATTTGGAGGTATCCTAAATCCCTTTTGACATAGCCTCTGTACCGAAAACCAGCTCGATCCGTTCGAGAGCTTCGATAGGAAACCGGCCTGTAACTGACGGACAGACAGACAGACGAACACTGTGCCATGGCATACCTCGCTACGCGTGTACGTTCGTTGTACGAGCGTCGCCAACCGGACAAATTTTTTAAACGAAAAAGTAGGTGAACAATAATGCTGTAACGTCCTATATGCTGTAGACTAACAGTGTTGGGAATTTACTAACTTAACTCATTATAGTGTAAACACAGCCTCGACTTTACTCTATAACCTGCGTCCCTCGAAGCATTGCTACGCCACTGTGTGTCGAATGGCTGTCAAGTATACATATCGATTCCAAATTTTTAAATTTATATATGTAATAACGTTTTCCCATGTCGCCGAAGAAAAAAAAACATTTGCGCAACAGCGTTAGTTCTCATCGAATAGCTAAACCAACCTTAACGGCCATCTCAGGCTGTTAAAAATGGTACTATTCGATAAGGGCTGCCACACACTTTTATTCGCTAATATTGGTAGCACATTTATACGAAAAATATAGTAAACAGAAAACAAATCAACTACAAGCTCCCAACTTGTCAACATATCTCGCAGACTTTACTGTTGTTTGAAATATATCTCAATAAATGCTGCGTTGCTTCGTGAAAGTATTTAGCAATTTGAAGTCCGTTTTGAGCCTCCTCCGTCGGTTCTCAACGTGACGCTATCCGCATTTGCTGCTGGAGAGATAAGGCACGTCACCCGCAGCGCTCCCGCAGCTATCGATCGATGTCTGCTGTCCGTAGGCGCTGTGCGCCCAGCAGCAAACGTATACAGATATAGCAGCTCGCAGTTTAACGTGCCACACCGCTACGGGAACTCACATGCCATATGGGATCACACAGTGTTACCTGCCACCCGACAGAGGTGACATTCCCGTCTTTACCCCAGCCGAAGCTGGTACTCGATTAAGCGACTCCGCAGCGATGCAGGGCTGAGTTGACCTAGTTGGCTTGTTACATACCGAGCTGGTGTACTCGCCCGAAAACGGTCACCCATCTCGGTACTAACCGGGCCCGACGTGGATTAACTTCGTTTAACTTCAAACCCACCGGCCGCCGTCGCTGCTATCAATCGGTGGGATAGACGGACGGACGGACGGACGGACGCCCGACCGTTAGTTAGACCCTGCTCCGCATACTATGCGGGTAGCGTCAACAATGTGACACTGCCAGTGGTGTCAAGGGTACTGCAGAAAACATCACAGAATGACTGGTTGCGTGAGTGGATATTTAGCGTACAAAACGGACTGACGGGCGGAATGCGGTCCGGACACATAATTATCCTGTCTGCCAGGTATGGCGTGACATGCCTTATCTGTACCTGATGGACTGGCGTCTCCCGGTTTCGATGGAACGGACTGCGGATGTAGGACTTTGCCCCCGAGCATCTGCGTCACGTAACACAGTCTAACCCTAAGGGCCTAATCTAACCCTAAGCACCAACCCCACAACTCTGAGACCTTAAGCCTTTACCCTAGCCACGGAGCAGATGTCCGCGATCGAGGTTTTCAGAGGAACAGGTGTCCGTGGGGTGGCAATGTCCGGGGGCATATGTCCAGTCGCTTCAACGGAGAGAGCATCGGACGTACATTTCCCCGAGGATATTTCCCCACGGCGTGGCGACAATATCCTCAGTGTTTCTCATGAAAGCGCACAGCGTCTTTTTTGTACTTTTGTACTAGCCCCATACTGCAGCGAAAACGTACTGCGGCAAGTTAATTAGCTGCCGGAGCAGCCGCAGCAACCGCCGGAGGGCTTATGTTCTGCTGCTGTTTCTTATCAATTTTCTATTAATTTTTAACGATTTTTGTCAAACCAATTATCTTAACGTCACCGGACCGTTCTTCGCCAAATTTCCCGAGTTGGCAGACTGTAGGCTGTTGTTGATCAATCCGTAATTATTTTTTCGATTCCTCAAGAAGCGTTGCCATGGTAACCAATTTCTGTTGGCTTATCCACAGAACTGAGTTTAGGCGACATTCGGCGGAATGCGTTAGCGTACGTTAAGAGAAGTAGTGGATGCGGGTCGCTGGACGCAGGCGGCTAGTGGCACAGCCGGGCGGGCTAACGTTAGGTTTCGCAACTGCATCTAGTTGTAATTTTGTAAAGTAATTCATTAAATAAGTAATGAGATTTTCAATTATTTCGTACAAATTTATCATCCCTATTTGATTGGATTCTGTTTTACTTTTATAATATATCTGAAACAAATTTTGCTGTATTTCAGTACAGTCAGTATCGAACCGTTGCAGCATAGAGTCTGAGAAATGTCCACGGTGCCCGAAGTGGGAATGGAAATGTCATATGGATTGTTAAGGAAAGGTACTGCATTTCAGAAAAAGCAACACGGGGTGTTTTGCCGACGGAGAAGCGATATTTAAGGGGGCCAGGAAGTGAAGATGGGGGGGGGGGCTACAAGCGTTACCGCTAACTAGGGGCTCGGTAGCCGAGTGGTTAGCGTGCTGGACTCAGGCGCAGAAGGCCCAGGTTCAAATCGCAGTCGCGACGCTGTCGGGTAAAAGTCTTAGGCAAACTGCTCACACCCATTGTGTCTCTGTTCACCAAGCAGCAAAATTGGTAGCAGCCCTCTTAAGGGTTGCAGGGGTAACTGCAGGCCTGGCGGAAAGTAATGGTAGCCTACCGCCGGGTTTATGACTCACGTCCCTGCAGGCTGACTGCCAAGAACCGGGATCAGCTCCGGAACCTCACGCTCGGCAATCGAGTATGGGCTAAATTTACCTTTTTGGGGCTCAAGTGCTCGGGGCTGTCGAGACATGGTCAGACTAAGGGAATGAAAAGAAAACTGTAAAGTATGACAGCGGATTGCGGGAGAAAATAGAAAAGAAAATCATGCGCTGGAAACAAAGAGAAAACGCTGACGCAGCAAATAAACTCGGCTAAGCGCATAAGCCTGCGTGTGACTGAGAGGGAATGAGGAGGTCCAATAAACGCATGCGATATGTTTGGACGTGGCGTGGATAGGCCTATCAGTCTCTTGCTAACGAGTCTCTGGAGGCTGTCGTCGGGCTGCTGTCGGCGAGATGTAGTCTTGTTTCTGTCGCCGCCTCGGTCGTTCAGTCCGCATCCGGTCTGCAGCCGCTGCAGCCGCGTGTTTCTCTTATACGTTCTTTCAGCTCTTTATCCGCCGAGCTCGAACAAACGAAGCCACGGGGGAATAGTGATAATACGCTGCAACCTTGGGTCGCGCCGAGGCGCACAATAATTTGAGACTGAATGTGCAGATGTGGCCGTATAAGAGGAAAATCGCGATGTCACGAAGGCTTGGCGACCAGCAATGTTAGGCCTATCGTTTATTTGCGTTACCCATTAGCGTCAACTCGGCGGAGAGATATGCGAACACGTCCCCAATATTTTATATGCGGTATACACTCGCAGGGAAATCCCACAGTATTTACCGAAAGGAAGATGTGACCCGTAAGCCTACGCCTGTAGAAAATTTTCGGCTCTCACTAAACCGCGGTCTCGCATCTCAGCAGTCAATTGCTTAGCTCTTGGCTCTACCAACTCGCATAGCCAGTATACAAACTTCTCGCGTTTTGTGTAGGCCCCCTAGAGTAGGCTGCTTTTGTATTACAATAAAATTACTGTGACTGTTTTTCTGGCGTTATTGGTTTTTTCGCGATAACTATTGTTTCGGTGAGCAAGATTTATTGTCTGCTTTGTGCCAATTTGTGCACTGTCAGTTTGGGCGCGCATGCGTTCCTGTGGCGCTGTTTACGAATTCAATTACACACGAAGACGCCGCAGCGCAGTCGTAGATGGGCCTATTACGAATTTATCATCTGTACGTGTGGGTCGGCGCGGCGCGTGCGGAAGTGTTCGTCATCATCGTGAGCACACATCAAACACGTGATGGTTCACAGACCGACCGGCGGCGGCGCTGACGCCGTATCGCGCCGCGTCCGCCGCCGCCGTGACCTTCCGGACGACCTTCGAGAGTCTGGTTCCAGCCGGCACCATGCGTCCTTCGCATCGAAGCACGGCCGCCGACCCGCCGCATCCGGGGTCACCGTGCCGCCGTTCCAGAAACCGCGGCTTTGAAGCTGGAAACACCGGTTGCTGAGCCGTCACGACGCATATCGGCAGTAGGCCGTCACTTCTACGCAAGCAAGTGCCGCGCCGTGACCGGATATCCCCCCCCCACCGGACATCTGCCCCCTGGTCAGGGTTTAGAGTTATTGAATTACTGTTTAGAGTTACGATTGGGGTTATTAGGATTAGGGTTAGGATTCGGGGATTAACGTTGGAGTTAGGGGTTACGGTTAGAGGTTGGGGTAAGGTTTGCAGAGTTAGTGTCAGGACAAGGGTTACGATTTAAGGTTAAGGATGGTTACGGTTAAGGTAGATACTAGAGATTTTAGTTTTAACGTAATCCAAAATACCGAATTGTCAAGAGTACATTACATCTTTGTTTCTGAAATTACATATTATATTTCAAGTGAGATGCTGTCCGTACAATTAAAGTTTAGTGTTAGAGTTGGGGTAATTAGGGGCTGGTGGAGGTTAGGGTTTAGGGTTAGGTTATAGGTTAGGGTCAGGTACGGAGATGGGGCAGATGTCCGGGGGTGGGAAATGTCCTATATTCGTGCTACGCAATACTACAATATATCATACACTGGAGCCAAGTATGTAAGTTATTACAAATGCCACTGGCACCGTCTGCGCGCGTACAAGGAAGGACCGCGGTACCTATACGATTCAGCATCGACATTGTTATCTCCGTACATGGCTCTGCCATTTGGTGATCGCGTCGGTACGGGTACCGAGAGTTCGGTCGAAGCGACCACATAGCTCGCTTCGTGACCGAGTGCCGTAAGCAAGTAAGTAAGTAACAAGTGTATAGCAGTTCGCAAGGTTGCCACGCCGCTACGGGAACTCACATGCCACATGGGATCACACAGTGTTACCTGCCACCCGGCAGAGGTGACATTTCCACCCTTACCCCAGCCGAAGCTGGTACTCGGTTAAGCGACCCCGCAGGGATGCAAGGCTGAGTTGACCTGGTTGGCTGGTTACATACCGAGACGGCATACCCGCCCGGAGACGGTCACCCATCCAAGTACTAACCGGGCCCGACGTGCGTTAACTTCGTTCATGCGACGAACGCCGCTAACCACTACGCCACGCAGCCGTGTGTTGTCGACGCGGGTTTTGGTCTTACAACAAGAAGCTCTGCTACCGCGGACGGACCGCGCGACGCGCTATGTCGGGCGAAGTCTTATCAGCTGCTCCACAACTCTGCGAACTACCGTTGCAATAAATCCACGACGAATCGAAGTAATGGAGTTAGAGCGTTACGGTCGACGGACGTGTAACAGCAACGACGCGTCGACCGTCGTTAGTGTCGCCAAGCTGGACGGTGGACGAGTGTCGCTGACAACACGGTCGACTTGCCGGTACTGCCGTGGCGAAATTTTCTAAACCCAGAGTTTGCGACAAAGTTCCAGAAGTACCCTTATTTTGGAGATACCCGAATGTCCTTAAAACACAGTGTAAGATAGATAGAAGGAAGCCTCCATGCCAGACACCGGGGGCCCGATTTACAAAATATCTTACGACAATCTTACGATTATCTTACGATAATGCCAAAGTTACGATCGACTTACGACAAGCGTCTAATTTACAAAACATCTTACAAAGAACTCACGTCTTTTCTTAGGTATGATTCACTCGCGAAATTGTAAGATCGTCTGAGATATTATTCGTAAATTTGCTTACGATGTTCCTTAGAGATATTTTACCACGTTACTATCGTAAGTCCATCTTACGACAAACTTAAGATAACCTTATGATAAATCGTAAGATATTTTGTAAATCAGGCCCCAGCTCGATCCGTCCAGTCATTTCGATACAATGCCGGCGTGTGATGGACACCTATGACCACAGGACCATTTTTTCTGCGGAAGCATAGCGTCGCGCGATAAAATACCCAACCTCTATTTGCCTATTTACTTCACAACTTTTATTGAGCTACGATGACGATTAAGGGTCATTTTCATTTACATTACAAAAAAACTAAAGCAAACAGGTGCGCTCCGGTGATAATTTTCACAATTCAAATTTCACAAGCTAGTGTGGTAACAAGGTAATATGGTAGAAATAAGGTGACTGTGTCATAAGTTTTCGTTGTGTTTCCTTGCAAATCTGCCAGTAAAAGAATTATGAAAATCGGTTAATATTCGATTGAGTTGTGACAAAAAGATTGTGTTGGCGATTTTCCATTTAGAAGAAAAAATGTGGCAGCCATCTTGGATGCCATCTTGAATTGCTTAGTTACTAGGTCAACTCAGCCTTGCATCCCTCCGGGGTCGCTTAATCGAGTACCAGCTTCGGCTGGCGGTAAGGGCGGGAATGTCACCTCTGCCGGGTGGCAGGTTACACTGTGTGATCCCATATGGCATGTGAGTTCCCGTAGCGGTGTGACAATCTTGCGAACTGCTATACACTTGTTACTTACTTACTTACTTACTTACCTCACTGGAAAGGTTTCCATCTGGAAATTGTTGCTAAGAGTCAGTGGAGTGTGGAATCCAGTCATACACAGCAAGCTTTTCTGGTCATTTTTTCATCGAAAAGGTATGATGTTTGCCCCACAGGAATTTGCTACAATTTGATCGTTCAGTTTGCTGGTGAAAGAATTTTCAAAATCGGTGAACACTATTTTGGCGTTAAGGCTTATAGACCTGAGCTAACGTATGTCGGCCTGTAAAAAAGTAAAGGTAGCCCATACTCGACTGCCGAGCGTGGGGTTCCGGAGATGATCCCGGTTCTTGGCAGTCAGCCTGCAGGTGACGTGAGTCATAAACCCGGCGGTAAGCTGCAGTTACCCCCGCAACCCTTAAGAGGGCTGCTACCAATTTTGCTGCTTGGTGAACAGAGGCACAATGGGTGTGAACAGTTTGCCTAAGACTGTTACACGACAGCGTCGCGGCTGCGATTTGAACCCGGGCCCTTCTGCGCCTGAGTCCAGCACGCTAACCACTCGGCTACCGAGCCACCCATGTCGGCCTGTATAATCCGTATTAACACCATTCCCGTCATCATTATTATTAACGAATTCATGAATCTGGAAACTGTAAAAAAAACTCTGACTGCAAATAAGTGGTCAATCGGAAGGTCGAGCAGGTGCTCTTTGATTTTCGTTTCTCGACGTGCATGTATTGCGAGCTCAGCGCGCGAAACTGCGCGCCCCTGCATAATTGATCATAGCATTTCCACGAAGCGGCAGCTCGCATGTTGCGGCGAAGTCCGAAAGAATGGACTGAAATTGTAGGATTGGACAACGACGGCGTAAAGCGCTAACCGAATTGGGAAAATTTGCTCCAAAAATTGCATTTGAAAATTCGACCTTTCGGTAGCAGTCGAATTACTTTGCCAGCTGGAAACAGCTCCTAGTTGTTACCTACTTCAAGCAATTTGAGGTCGAAACAAGTCGGTGTTCAGCCTCGGCCCTCGGCTGTTAACACGACTGCCCGCATTTGCTGCTGAGCGCCGTCGCCTGCTATCTATCGATATCTCCCGCCCGCAGCAAACCCGCCGCACGCCGCCGCTGCTGTCGATCGATGGGACAGACAGACGAACAGACGGACGGACGCTCGACCGTTTCATATATCCTGCTTCGCGTACTGTGCGGACAGCGTCATTGATAACGCAACACGTCGTACTCTGCATCCTTTAATTAATGAAACGCAAGTCGTCAAAACGTTACAGCTCGGTGCACGACTCCGTGAAATCCACCACCTCATTGCCACTCGTGCAATTTCAGTCGCCCCGCGTGAACTGCCGTGTGATGGAAGGTTACGTTTTAACGCACACCAGATGCGCGGACTGGGGACCACGGCGGAAAGGCGGGCGGGAAGCCGAGAAGACCGAGGCACCGGGCCAGCGAGGCCGATGACAGACAGGCGTCTCTAGCGGACAGCTTCTCCGCCCGGACCAAAGGTAACAGGCCCGAGCAGGTGCTCGCGCTGCCCTGCCTCCGTCAGCACGGGCCCGGAGCAACTCCGCTCGGTTCGTCGATTATTATCGCTTATCAATCGACGAGCGCCCGTTCACGTCGTCGAGATGCTATTCTTGCGGCCGCATCGGCTGCGGAGGTAGCTGGTGAGACCGTAGCCAGCAGTGGCGTAACCAAGGAGCAGGCAGGCAGCGGAGGCATTTACCCCGGACGCAGCAGGCGATAGGGCGGCCAAAACAGCCTGATCACACACGCGAACGATAATTATTATTATTATTTTTTATACCCCAGGTAGTAAAGATCCCCGCGGTTAAAAACTACAAAAGCTAAAATCAATTATTATTATTATTATTATTTTTTTTTTTTAGCACCCTCGGTAGTATAGATCCCGAGGGTTAAAAACTAATGTTAAAAGCTAAGCAAAAACTA
>Ga0126330_10000262_pt1 | contig 11488 bp, 6 predicted proteins | sample InaspJWI91metaG_FD_97004 | JGI IMG/M metagenome (GOLD analysis project Ga0126330, IMG submission 97004) | Marine gutless worms symbiont microbial communities from Oahu, Hawaii - Inanidrilus sp. 2 OAHU.JWI-91 metaG | ecosystem: Host-associated > Annelida > Digestive system > Unclassified | place...
CTTAGAAGTAGATCCCCTTAAATACAGCTAGTGGGTCTGGGGAGCCCCAGCGGAAATCGAATTTTGTACATTTTAGCCTTAAAATCTGACACCTGGTGGCATCGAATTTACTAATTTTTCTGTGAATCAATTGACCTAAATTTTAGGGGGCTAGCCACGATTTTCCCCAGCGTGGTTATCGTACGAGAAAAAAGGGATAAAAAAACTACAACACTGTAATAGAGTAACCTGACGTCATCTCATCCATTTCGCAAAGTCGAAAGGGCGAACGGAGAAGTTGGAGAACCCGTAACATATGGACCGAAATAGCTTGGGCTCAAAATCGCTACACCAAATTTTAGCTGACACATTTGCCGCCATATTTATTGACGTTTGGTGGTGAAAGTGTACAGTAATGCCGATTTAGTGGAATTAAGTTGAATTGTATTATCATCTGATAGTGAAAGTATTCAGAAATATGCAGCAGTTCGTGTTCTATTCAACTGTCAGTTCGCTGTAGGAATTAAACATGTTGATCGAGAGTCCGGAAGCGTTCAAATTATGGCTGGTGAAAACGCTGGCACCCATGTGAGTAAACATCTGTCGAGTAAGTAAGTAAGTTCAGCTATACAGCTGAATAGATCAATACAGTGTCACTGATAAACACAGCCGCACAATCAGTAGGCCTACAAAAGACATAAAAACGTGAAATACAACTGCAGAAAAACGAATAGGCCTACATACAAACATATGATCATATAGAGTAGGTAGTAATAAGACAAATAATAAAGTACAGACCATGGTAAGAACATAGGTTTACTGGTAGTGGTTAAGACCATATGTCGTCGTCATGTCCACGAATATTCCTGTGAACAGCCACTGATGTAATTAGGGTTAAAGTTCCGGTCGGAGGAGCCTTATGGACTCTGGACAACTTACGAATACAGCGCTTTTCCAGTTTATTTCAGAAACTGAAGTCAAGCTTTAGTTTTACTGTCACACTGATAAACATCCCTATTGATCCAAGCCAGTTTCCTCGTTCACTGAGATTTGTTTGTACAAGGATGTTATACAGCACAGAAGTTTTCTCTTCAGTTTTATACTTTGTGTCCTACTTTTTGTTTTTATCACTTCGAGTTACAAGTGTATCTCACAAACATTATAGGTTAAGTGGCACAAAAAGACCTTTCAAGAGAATGAGGAAGAATGAATGAAATTGGTACCAGTGGGAATAGCAGACAGGCTTACGTAACTAATGATGTCACTGTCGGACGAAGTTTGTTTTGTTTGGCATTTTTCGTGACTATGAAATGTCTTTGTTTTAGTCGGAATGCATGTATTTTAAAACTTCATTGTTGTTAGATAGCACTAGTGATAGCGGCATCAGTAAATGTGTCGTTGACAGTGTTTCGCACATTCAGTATTGCTGAACTACAGTTTTATGCGTGTACACAAAAGCTGATGCACAATGCACATGCTCAGCCTCATTTATTTTTGCAGTTAAATTTGTACTCATATTTTTGTGGTGCAAACCACTAGACTGTAAAGTAGTTCTGCACTGTTTCTTTGCAACGCTGTTTTCAGCAATATTGCAGTCCAGGGCACAGTTGTAAATGCCTGTGCAGTCGTGTGCGCATGTATCTGGTGTTATTTAGAAGTGATGCCGATCCAGACGTTTTGGCGAAATACGTGATGGCATTGGTGAAGAAAGACAAGCCTGTTAGTGAGCTAATTGCAACTTGTCAGAACCAGCTTGATATCTTTCTTCAAAAAAGTAAGCACATTTCATTTGTTATCAGGTTTGTACTATTGCTAATGTAAATTTTGGATTGTTCGGCCACAGTGATTTTGCCATTTTGTTTTGACCGAAAGTCTGCACAGGTTTTTTCAAGCCGGGACTCAACTTTTATGGTAAATGAAGTTGTTGCGACATATTTACCAAAAGCTTTCTAAATATTTTTGGTACCATTGTATAATTAATTAGTTGCTAGTTTTAGATAGAATTTCTGTTGCTGTAATGGGCCGAGTGGAGAGAACATGGATTATCCAGCTGTAGTTTGGTTTCTTTTTTCCACATATGTCAAAAACAACGATCTTGCTGATAATATATAGACATTTTCTGCTTTTCAATAGCAAAAGAATATGGAAGTTTTATCTGGGATTTTTGTTAAAGGTAATGATATGGAGTATAGCAGTTTGCAACTAACCTTATCACTGCACACTGCAGGAACCTCGTGTGCTATATGGGGTCACAGTGTTACCTGCCACCCACTAGAGGCGAATTGGGCTAAATTTTGGCAAGCCCAGAAAAAATTAGGACAGGTTGGGTGTCACTATTTTTTACCATTACAAAATGCTGAAATACTCGTGAGTCTATTTTTGTACCTATTTTTACAGAGACCAACGGCTTTGTGAAGCTGCTGTTTGAAGTCTTATCATCCGGCGAATACGACGTGGATCTGAAAGCAAAGCGAGCTGCAGCCAAGTTGGCCCAGCCAATCACAAAGGAAGCGCTGCCATCGGCAACCCGAGCTGTGGAGTCAAACAGCGGATCTAGCATTAGTTCACATGGAGATGTCGATATGAGACCCAGCCGTCCCGGGGCCGTGGTTCAGCCACTAGTGGCAGGAAACGGTGCATCAGTGGAAGATAAGGATAATAGGCGCGTTGATGAGTATCGGCCGGGTCCTGATGCTGTACATCACGGTGAACCACTGCATCGGCGAGACTGGAAAAGAAGATCGCCTCTGCGAACGGTCCGATGATGTCGCTGTTTATTTTAGGGATGTTAAAACCGTTTATTTTTCGAAACCGGTAACCAGTTTGCCGAAACCAGTTTTTTACCGGTTACCGAAAGGCCTATTGTGAGCGGGATAATTGTCACTGGTCGCTCCACGCTTGCTATCAGTCGATCGCTTGTTGCTTCACGGCGGCCGTGGCTCGCATTCCAGACGCATGAACATTTTTATTTGGACACAGTGTATATTTTAATGCCCCCACTGCCCATCATAAAGGCGTTACATTTAAAAAAATGCTGTTTGTCCATCTGTGCATGTACCTGTGTGTGGTTTCCTTGGCTGCTGCATTACTGACCAGCTTGTCGTTGACCTCTGATTGTGTCTGTAACAACCACAATCACTACCGTTTGCAGCCATTATACAGGTTAACCTGCGTTAGCCGACACTTCCAGTTAAGAACTGGAGGATTTTGTTGGTGCAAAGTTTTACTGCCTGCATGTCGGCAACCAGTGCATTCAGATTAGGGAGAAGTAGTTCTCTTTTCCGGGACAACCTGGTACCAGAAAGGTAAAACCAGTCAGGATGTAATTGAGGCAAGTGATTATGGGGTTTTAGGATGGCAGTGGTATCAGCTGGACCATATGCAAACTATCTGCATCTCACTCCAGACAGATAACCACTCATTTTTACAGACCGGATGCCCTTCCTGACCCCCAGCCAACAGTGTCAAAGCACTGAAGTCAAACTCATAGTATACTCGGCGTTATTTGCAAGGTGTCGGCATGTGCTTGCCGTCAGTTGATAAACTCAATAATAGTCATAAGGGGGCAGCAGTGATGCATCCGCTGGCTTGCAGGACTGTAGCTGCATTGTTCAGGGTTCATAGCGTGCTTTTAAATCCTTGAAAATGCTTGAATTTGGAATAAAAACTTCAAGGCCCTTGAAAGTGCTTGAAAACAGATAAGGTGCTTGAACGTACTTGAAAATCCTTGAAAAGTCCTTGAATTTAAATCTTGCTAATTTTGAAATTTTGCTTTTATCATTATGGTGTTGGTGAGTACAGTACAGTACACTTCAGTGTCACATTGCAGACTAAATTTTGAATGTCCGCGTCTGGGATATGGCTTTTTGTCGATGACTTTGGTGCTTGAAAAATGCAATTTGGGTCCTTGAAAAGTGCTTGAATTTTGTACTTTGAGTTTGCTACAAACGCTGATTGTTGCTGATGCAGGTCACTGGCAGTCCATCCGGCAGTGCCAACATTCTGCCAGTTATCTCGTCTCGATCCTCACATGCTGATCGGTAATACAGTCCTCACTTTGTAATGTCTGTCTGTATGAGCTGATACTAGAAACTACACACACACACGTTACACTTCCGTTTGTCCGGGACTACCTGGGCGAGCCGGTTCCAGAAACGTAAAAGCAGTCTGGACACAGTTAGTGGCAGTGGCATCAGCTGGGTCATATGCAAGTCTGCACCTCACTCCAGACAGACAACCACACCAGCACCCCACCACTCAGTGTTTTACAGACCAGATGCCCTTTCTGCCGCCCAACCAACAGCATCAAAGCACTGAAGGCACAGATAGTGGAAACTGGTAGTGATTAATGATCTGCTTAATTGGTGATATCAGGTCTTGTGGCATACAGAGCCTTGAATACATTACTGGCATTTGAATCACAGCAGCATTCAGTGCAGTAGAAGGCAGCCAAAATTTTATTTGAATTTTTAATCCATAAAAAATAACCAGAACAGTTCGTTAATGATTGATTAGTTGTTGTTTTTTTGCAGTCCTAGTTTTATGCTTTTTATGCAATGCATGACCTGTGTGTACTGTCACCATCGACAGAGTGTAAGCCAATCTCTATACCGGCATGATGCAGGCGCAAAGCGACTACAGTCGATAATCACCGGTGAAAGCAAGACGCCCAATGCTCAGTTTTATCGAGAACAGACTTTCGCGATTCATTTCCGTGCAGTTCCTGTTGCATTTGCGATAATGATTAACAGAATATCTCACGGTAGTCTTACGATAATGACAAAGTTATGATTGACTTATGACGGTCGTCTAATTTTCCAACGATCTTACGAAGAACGCAGGCTTTTCTTGGGTATGATTTACCTGCTAAATCGTAAGACCGTCGGAGACAGCATTCGTAAACGGCGTACAATATTCCTGACAGAAATCTTAGCACGTTGTAAGTCACTATCGTTAGTCGATCTTACGATAAACTTAAGATGGGACATATGATAAATAGTGCTGCCATGTCACAGAAATGTCTCACAGTTTAAAACTACTACTTCCTTCAGTGCTTTGACGCCGTTAAATGGGTGTATGTGTGTGTGTACTACTACATCCGTTTATTGGTTTCTTTTCCAGGACAACCTGGGTAAGCCTGTACCAGAAAGGTAAAACCAGTCAGGATTTAAAAGAGGCAAGAGATGATGGGGTTTGGGGATGGCAGTGGCATCAGCTGGACCATATGCAAGCAATCTGCACCTCGCACCGGACAGATAACCAACACTCCTGCATCAGTCAGTTTTTACAGCCAGATGCTCTTCTTGATGCCCAACCAACAGTGTCAAAGCACTGAAGGCAAGGCACTGTCTTAAAATTTAAAAATATGTTTAAAAATTAAACAAAATGTTCATGCTGTTGCTGATACAGTATCGACCGACGACAGCATGGCGACGCCGATGTTCAAAAGACACGCTATTCGCCTGCACCGTACTGTAGCACTGCCGCTCGACCCACTGACGCCAGGCGACGGTCCCGATCTAGGTCAAGGTCGCGACCTACGACCCGACGAAGGTCACGGAGCCGGTCAGCCAGCTCACATTCCAGTTCTTCATCGATGCCTTCGAAAAGTTTGTTTGATGTTTAATTTTTCTGTTTCTAGTGTAAATTTTGGGTGGCTCGGTAACCACGACGCTGTCGGGTAGCAGTCTTAGGCAAACTGTTCACACCCATCGTGCCTATGTTCACCAAGCAGCGAAATTGGTAGCAGCCCTCTTAATCGAGTATGGGCTACCTTTACTTTTTTTGTATAAATTTACTGTCATTGCTGCAACTTCCTTGTGCATTTCTGCAGATTACGTACATGCCATTATGTACAGGATTGGCCAAAAACGGACTGTTTTTGAGAGTTTATAACTTTGCAACAGTTACGGGTAGGAAGGTGTGTGATAGGTCAAAAGTTTCCTAATTTTGTACGGAAAAAGTACAAAACTAAGATTTGAGTGAAAATAAATATTCTTTGCATAAATATTCAGTGCATTTGAAATTATGCTGATTTGACAACAACACATGAATTTGGCACATTTTTTCACTGAAACAAACAGTGAAAGTAACGACAGCGGTAGTTAGCACACACAGTCGAGACGAAATTCTGTATGTGCGCCCTCGCCTTGATAACCATAATCAGTCTTTTAACCTCTGATCGATTGCTCGGTTCAATGTGTCCTGGCTTAGCTGAGCCTAACAATCCATTAGCATGTATTTCAGCTGATACGTGTGTGAAATTTTGTGACAATATGCCATCTGTATCAACGCCGCCACAATGAGTATCGACAGAATTTAGTTCCAGACTATTTGGTGACCAGTTTTCCAGTTGAGACACATACAGTGCCATGAGACAAATAGTAGTGTGAACATCTTGCAGCCTGGGTTGCATGAGATACAACAACAAACAAACCCGTTTAACGGCCCTACCTGGATGAGCCGGTACCAGAAAGGTAGTGAGTGGCAGTGGCATCAGCTGGGCCATATGCAAGTCTGCACCTCGCTCCAGACAGATAACCATGCCAGCACCCCACCACTTGGTTTTTTACAGGCCAGATGCCCTTCCTGCCGCCCAACCAACAGCATCAAAGCACTGAAGGCCATGAGATAGTACTGTGAACATCGTGCAGCCTGGGTTTCCTGCGTGAAGTGGATAGAACAACACACTGTTTAGGGCCGAACTTCAATCCAGTCAAGAGACAAGTGTAAGTAAGTTGTGTGTTTATTGTGTTAGGTTAACATTTCACTGCTGTGTGTTATGTCTGTGTACAGGGCGCCGGGTCAGCTCTCCCGGTCACGGCAACATACCTGTCACAGGAAACCGATGTCGCGACTACGACGGTGAGTCGGCCGAAAACTTTCTGTCACTCAGACGACGTCTACTGAGCGTCTGCCAGTGTCTCGACTTTGTTGCAAAGAATGCAGAATTTTTGCCTGTTTTCAAATATTCTGTCTACTTTTTAATTAGAGTTTGCCAACATGTCGGCTTTGTTCGGAAAACTGTTGAGTTTTTGTCTGTTTTCTACCAGAGTTACATCGGTTGATTACTCTGTGAGCTGAATGAATAAACACTTTTTCTTTTTTTGTTTTTTTTCAGCTTTGCTAACTAAATAACTGGAACACACACACATGTTTAACGGCCCCTTTTTCCATTACTACCTGGGTGAGCCGGTACCAGAAAGTTGAAACCAATCTGGATTTTCCTGAAGCAAGAGACAGTGAGTGGCAGTGGCATCCGCTGGGCCATATGCAAGTCTGCATGTCGCTCCAGACAGATAACCACGCCAGCACCCCACCACTCAGTTTTTTACAGGCCGGATGCCCTTCCTGCCGCCCAACCAACAGCGTCAAAGCACTGAAGGAAGAGTCAGTGAAAACTAAATGCATGAAATTAGTTGTTGTGTGAGGTTCATTCTCTTGGGCCTGCTAAACTGTCTAGTTAATGCTCACGGTCTTCACAATGCCAGATATTGGAACGAAATAGTTATTTATCTGCAAAACGTTGACAGCTAAAAACATTTGCAGTAAGATCAGGCATGACCTGTTGTTTATAGACAAGGAAAAAAGCTAAAGAAATGCTAGCAGCAGCATGTGTTTAGAGGAAAACTATATTTTGTCGCGTTAAATTATTGAGAATTGAAGCTCAAAAAATGCACCATTTCAAGTCTTGAGAGGGTAATGAATGTACTATTACTACTACACTACACTTGTTTAACAGCCTTTTTTCCGGGACAATTTGGGTAGGCTGGTACCAGAAAGGTAAAACCAGTCTGGATTTCAGTGAGGTAAGAGATGATGGGGGTTGAGGATGTGGTGGCATCAGCTGGACCATATGCTAACAATCTGCACCTCGCTCCAGACAGATAACCACACCAGCACCACATCACTCAATTTTTACAGGCCAGATGCTCTTCCTGCCAACAGTGTCAAAGCACTGGAGTAATGAATATCTTCATATAACACTCTGACACTGCTGTGTATTACAGAGCGAGGCTACTGTGTGCGTGGGGACCTGTGTCCTTACGACCACGGCGTTGATCCCGTTGTGCTGGATAATGTCGGCCTGCCAGCCTCCGTACTTGGCCTGCCAGGTAACAGTTGTTGTGTTTTGTTATAATATTTTTTGTCTTATGACCAGCTGTGACCACTTCGCTGATTGGTCGAAACGCTGTCACGTGACTTTTATCATTATTGAATGCTGATGATCGACCATGCGATATTGCAATATCGCATGGTCACGTGACCATGCATCACTGCAAGTTATCCTTACTGATCAGCATTAACCTGCGGTGTGTTACAACAGTACTTATAATCAAAAATGCCGCTGTGTCAAAGTCACAGAATGTGAAATGCAGGTGATAGGTAGGGCAATCAGAAAAAAAGACTGATCACGATCACCAGTCTTAGCTAGCCATCTACTATGATCCATAGAACCCTGCTTGTTTAATGTACATACTTGGCAGTCCTTTCCACAGCCTCTGTCCAGGTTCTCTTTGGTCTTCCTCTTGGACCCTCTTCTTCATACTCCATGCTGCATTTCTTCATCCAGTCATCGTCTTCTTTTCGCAGCACATGCCCATATCATTGCAGCCTGTTCTGCTGTAATACCAGTATCATGTCATCTATTCTGTTCTATCTATTGACGACAATAACTCTCTGAAGGACAGTTCTACAGCGACAGTTACGATGAGTCCAGTAGTGACTCTGTTGCAGTTTTAAGTTTAGGCTAAAGACATTCCTCTTCTCCCAGGCTTTCTCTTCTTTCTTTGCTCACTAACATGCTGCCTGGCTCCAGCGCCTCTGAAGTTACGACCTTATGGCGCTATACAAATCTGTTTATTATTATTATTGTTGTTGTTGTTGTTATTATTATATAGCACGGTGTGTTTCGTACTGCAGGTGAGTCAACAAGTCGACACGCTGAGACGTCGCTGTCACAAAGTGTCGCTGACAGCACGCCTTCCATGATGTATCATCCAGGACTGCCGACACCTTACCTGCCACACCTCCCTCCGCCAGGTGAGACCGTCCAACCTGACATCCCTCCGTTAGTTAAGCTGTATATACTGTCTCTTGTTGGACTGAACTACAGTTCATCAACTCCAGTCCAGTTCGTTCACTGTGAAAGCTCCCATTTCAGTTGGTGTCAATCAATCAATCAATCATGCTTTTTAGAGTGGTCCAAGTAACAAAATAACTTCAGGATCCACTGGAGGTGGGGAATAGTTTACTGGGGATCAGTGACACAAGCTGTGCACAAGCCTTCACACAGTTGTATGTCGTCTGCTGTGGTACATTTCAGTTTGTTGCGATATTCGTCAGAATCAACTTTTGCACGGCTTTGATCTTTGAATGGCTGACATATCGTTGGCTTTAACGGTTGGTTAAAATAGGAAGGAACAGTGCAACTGAGCTGTTGATGAAGAAAGTGATGCAGTTGGATAACATCAGTTATCTAGCGAGTCGCCATTAAATGTGTGTGTGTTTTTGGTGACTGATCACAATCTGGCGTGACTATGGAAAAGTCAGCAGTATACAGATGCTGCTGAACATGTTTGTTGTGTTTTGGTCTGTTTTATTTCAGTTCATGCCTTCAGTGCTTTGACGCTGTTGGTTGGTTGGCAGGAAGGGCATCTGGCCTGTAAAAAACTGAGTGGTGGGGTGCTGGCATGGTTATCTTTCTGGAGCGAGGTGCAGACTTGCATATGGCCCAGCTGTTGCCACTGCCACTCACTGTCTCTTGCTTCAGTAAAATCCAGATTGGATTTACCTTTCTGGTACCTGCTCACCTGGGTAGTCCCGGCAAAAGGGCCGTTAAACGAGTGTGTGTGTGTGTGTGCGTGTGTGTCAGTGGGCTCGACTTAGTTCAGTAAAGTAGAGCCAGTGCTAAAAGAAGCATGTATTTTACATTAATTTTGTCTCTGTTATATTTGTGGGTGGTCTAAGAAAGGTACGCGATGCCTTTATTGCCAGTGGTTCTGGTTCAGAGCAATTTGTTAGCTGAGCTTCAGCTGGCAAGTGGCTGCTAAATGTGCATGCATTTATGTGTTTTCCGGGAACCCAGCATAAACTGTACTCACTGCATGGAAATTACGGCAGTCTTCGTGTAACTTGTGAATATTAACACACCATACGATAGATACATCACAGAGCTGGCATAAATGGATAATGAAAATAAACCAGTTTGTGGCACACTGTTTGCCTTCAGTCTTTGATACTGTTGGTTGGGCGGCAGGAAGGGCATCCGGACTGTAAAAAACTGAGTGGTGAGGTGTTGGCGTGGTTATCTGTCTGGAGTGAGATGCAGACTTGCATATGGCCCAGCTGATGCCACTTCCACTCACTGTCTCTTGCTTCTGTAAAGTCCAGATTAGTTTTACCTTTCTGGTACCAGCTGACCCGGGTAGTCCCAGAAAAAAGACTGTTAAACGTGAACAGTAGCATGCACCACTATGAGTGCGTAGCACTGTGCAAAGACATCAGTCCGCAGAGAGGCCGATTTTGCACCAGATCTCTAGCCTCATATACATGTATTCCAAGATCCAGCAAAGACAGGTCGTCATGAACGTTCTTTATCCGGGTTGTGCACAGCCGCCCCGGTGGTCGCCTCCAGTTCTCTGGAGGATGTTCAAAGATGGCTTGGCTAGCATCTGCATTCTCATCCATTCGTGCAAGATGCCCAAAGTGCTTAGTGACTCTTTTGAATGTATATGCGCTATATAAATAAGTTTATTTATCTAAAGAAAGTGAGATGACGGGACTTAATGATGGATGAAAGTGGTGGCTGGTAGTGTGACAGACGGCTGATATTGCCAGTACATTAATTAGTAACACCTGAACACCTGTGGCAGTACAGGTGCGCTGATTGAATGTTACCTGTATGTTTCTGCAGGTGGGATGCTGATGCCACCAGGTGTACTGGGACCTCCACCACCACGACTGATGCCACCAGCGCTAGGTACACGCTGCTTCCATGACGTTCGTATTTTTGCGTATCTTATGCAATGTATTTTGCCTTCAGTGCTTTGACACTGTTGGTTGGGCGTCAGGAAGAGCATTTCAAATTTTAAAAATTGAGTGACAAGATGTTGTGGTTATCTGTTTCGAGTGAGTGCAGATTGTTTGCATGTGGTCCCGGCTGATGCCACATCCTCATTTAAGTCCAGACTGGTTTAACTTTCTGGTACCAGTGTTACCCAGTGTTTGCAGTGTATGATCATATTCTTTCGTGTTCTATTATCAGCATTTTTAATTATGTAGCATTAAGAGACTGTGTGGAGTCATTTAATGCCGATACTGTTTAAATGAAACATTTTGGCTGCAAACGTTCCCAGGATTAGTGCTTGGGGCGATGCGACCTTATTTCAAATTACTTTGACCCTTTTGTTCTGATAGTAATTAGGAGTAATACTACATAATAATAATAATAATAAACAGATTTGTATAGCGCCATAAGGTCGTAACTTCAGAGGCGCTGGAGCCAGGC